>JAABUS010000029.1_pt1 | contig 294208 bp, 65 predicted proteins | sample 5560161 | NCBI WGS metagenome assembly JAABUS01 (sample SAMN10711885, study PRJNA513376) | rock metagenome | isolation source: Antarctica rocks | place: Antarctica: Victoria Land, Trio Nunatak nord | collected 2016-01-04
AGGGCGCGGAGACGCCTGCGCTGGGTTGCTGCGGTGGGGGGTGGGGGTTCTGTAGGAGGTTAGGGGGGTGGGTTGATGGGTAGGGGGTTGAGGGACGCACCTGTGGCGAAGGGGGATTTTGGGGCGAAGAGGGATGAGGGTCGGAGGAGGGAGGCTAGGAGGTTGCGGAGGTTGATGTAGGCGGCTTTGTTGGTTTGATGCTGTGGATGTGGTGTGTCACGGAGGTGGACTTCGAGAACGAGGAGGTTGATGTAAATCTTCGAGGATTAGCGAGAACACTTTATGGATCTAAGGTTTGATACAGCTTACTGGACTACTGTCATTGTCTCTATTTTGGTCTTCAAAGGTTGCGATTATAGACGCTAGATCTATAGATTCAAGACCTTTGCATTTGAAACTCTCGGGTAGGGATGATGGTAAGTCATCGGTTCGTGTGAGGCCTGCTACATGCCTTTGAGCGGCTTGCTGAAGGGTAGGAAGATCCATGACAGTTGCTGGATTGGCAACACACGTAGAAAAGGGGCTTGATATCGCGCTTTATGATTTCCTGTGATCGTGGAGGCTCTATGGCGAGTGTGTTATGTGACGAGATTGCATGATACCAATTTGACATATACCTTACAACGCTTCTAGCTCGACATCACATAAGAAAGATTTATCGGGATCTTTCGAGAGTGTTGCGGTGGTTCTCAGGGATCAAACGAAGAAAAAGATGAAAATTCATAACGGGAACCCTAGAACAGCCCTGAGACTGCACCCAGTGGCTCATGGAGTGGACGTGGTTTATAATTTGTTTATATACCTTCTGAAGCGCTGGAAGATACAGTAATATCAACATTAAGGGTCTATAGTCGAGGAAAATATTGGCAATGCGAAGCTCACGACCATGCTATAGAACAGCAATTTGAGCCGTACTATGTAATGCCGGTTATTATTGAATTCGTTAATCAGGAGATCTACGAATTGCTGTAACGACTATTAATGTGTGAAGGATGTATGGACTCCGAACAAAATTGCGTCGTCTTGTAGATAGGAAATTGTCTCAAGAAGTGTCAGCAATACAAGGGGCTGGCTTGGTATAGAGGAGGCCGAAAAGGCGGCCCGCTACTCTGATGCAAAACTGGGAAACCTGTTTCGTCGGGATGGGGCCTTCAAGTGGACATTTCAAGCGACGAGTCTTGATATTGAAGCTTGCAGGTCCAAAATTCGATAAATGACAATTGAGCCTTGCTTGCTTGGTGCCATCGTGGGCGGCATGTTCTTGACATCAATCCAATGCCGTAAGAGATGCTAGAGGAAAGGAGACTTCGGGACAACACAAGAATTATGGGGCGTTGCAGAAAGTAACGGTCTCTCTGGATGATATCGCACCCTTCTAGTCGATGATGAGAGGCCTGCCAACAACATCACATTGGAGACATTGTATGAATACGATTGCTCTACTTCGATTGTAGCAGTCAGCCGATCGTACTGCCAGGCCCCCCAGTGATAGTGTTGGCGAAGATCTTCGAGATTTGAGTCACAACCTAGACCCACATGAGTGATGTCCTAGAGCTTGACTTTGAAGGCTTCGCCTATTGATGAGTGTCGATGCAATGCTATCACAGCAAATCATGCTACTTATGCTGGATCCCAAAATCTTGAAGCATAGTTCCTACCATTCAGCCTTGTTAGCCCCTGTTCTGAACGCAAGTTGTACGAAAAGGTCAGAAATTGCCAAAATCAGGGTTCCAATATTGAAGGTACCTCGTCGTATATCGACAGATCTTCCTAGATAGGCTATTGCTGACATCCCATGAATAGGAACGATCACAAATATTCGAAGTCACGCTCGGCAATATGACCAAGACTCACCACTGCCCCTTGTTATCCAAGGGCAACTGCCGTAGGAAGGAGAAGACGCCAACATCGCGCAAGTTCTATTGTTCAGCACACCAGAAATATTGCGACAAGTGCAAGAAACAGCACGTTTTCTTGAAGACGGAGACATGCCCGGCCTGCGGTTCTCAAGGCAAGCATCCTGCTGCATCGTGAGGGAGATTCTCGTCCGCATAGGTCAGCTCATGGTCGAAGGAGGATGACAGGAGATATTCATCGAGGAGAGCTTGTTTAAATAGACAGGAAAGTTCATGTGGAAATCAGCAATAGAAAACCCAGCTTTGTGCATATTGTAGTAGACCAATTACACTGGCTTCGAGGAACTTTGGCTGCCAAGAGAGTCGATCAATTCGTGGCTCAAGTAAGGAATCCTAGCACAATTTCTTCCCAAGTATGGTCAGACTTACGGTCCTAACCTTGAAGAGGTCCTTTCCCTGCAGACCTTTTCCCACTCTTCCACAAAGACATCGTATCTCTTCCAGTCTTGGCTGTCACCAAACCCTTTTAGCGCAAACCTTGCCAGGCGCCTTACCCACACCCCAACACCGTAAGCGTGGCTTAGATGCGTACCTGAACCGTGTTGAATGTGTGCCATTCCTTCATCGAAACGGCGTTTGATCAAAGATTCTTCATCGGTGAAGTCTCTCGGCGGAAGATCGTCGTAGTCTCCATCCCAGCCACTGGGATTATCGTGGTAACGCCAGAGCCAGGCTGGTGGGCATCTTGACAAGACTCGGGGTACGGATATTGCGGAATCCCAGTCGATAACACCGCGGATGGACCAAATATTGTCTTGCTTCTCGACCAGGATGTTCCGAGCAAAAAAATCCCAGTGCCAGAGCATGTTGTCGTCATTAGCCGAGTCTAACATTCCCATTGCTGACATATCCTCCGCGATGTTTTTCAGATTCTTCCACTTAGCCTGAAGACCACTCAAAGGAGGTGCTTCGGCATCTTCTATGGCCCATGCATCGATCATAGAGAATATCAGATCTTTCAAAAGTATTGCGGTGCTTGCAGGCACCTCTGCAGATGATTCGATAAGGCCTAGTCGAAACGGTTTGAGCTCTACGCTATTCTCAATGGCTGAGGTGTTACACGAGCTCTCGGGATAGCTAGATCGAGCAGCCAGGCGGCCGGCGGTGCTGAACCTAACACTGTCGATTTGGAAAATGGTGGTGACCACACCATCCACAATCTGTAAACGCTCCTCGACGGATAAGTCTCGATAGACTTTGGAGATAGGTAATCCTGGAATCCGCGTTTGGATGGTGTATTGCGAAGAGATCGGATTGGTTACCCCAGCATCATACGAAATCACTCGTGCGACTGGGAGACGCAGAGCTAGAAAATTTAGCAGAGCCACTTGATCCTTGATGGTATCCACCTCATCCTCCATAGCATAATGCGGTATGCGTATGACGCATGCATTGTTGTCAAAGGTATCAAAGTTGAGACTTAGGACTCTGTTGTAGGTTCCACTTTCCATCTCCTCAAGCGCAATAGGCAGGCCCAGACCAACGGAATGGCAAAGCTCTACAATCTTAGGTTGAAGAGTGGCCAAGGGATCGGTATCCTCATTGCCGGTCGACGTAGAGCTACGTGCGCTCTTGCTGGACGTGCGAGTCTCAGAGTGCTCCATTGTTTGGGAATACCGCGCAAATCGCTCAGTAGAAAGATAGTTGGAAGGTTATCGTACGAAACTCAACGGTGTCGAAACGAGCAGGACGACTCGATGATGCAGCAGGTGCACAAGCTCGATCAAACGAGTATATGAAGGAGGTGAAGGAGATGATTACTCAAAGTGATGTTTGGAAGATGTAGTGATGAACAGCCAAGGAGACGATATGTGATGACCTACATATCATGTTTGCAACAATGACCTCACACAAAGAAGACAAAGGTGATTGATGCCCTCGAAGTAGCGCACCGCCGCGGGACAGCTTTTGATTAAGATTGCTCACCACTCGATTGCTTCGATCTATTGATGTATCATCAGCTGGATACATTGACTGCAGCAATATGTTCGAGCTGTCAAGGAGGGCCGCGGGTGACAAGGACGCTCATCGCGCTTTCATCTTCGCGAACAGTCGTGCCAGACGTAACCGACTCAGTAAGGAGCTTGGGTAGCCCCGGTACCAACCAAAATGCAGTATTGTCTCATAAGTCTGTAGTCGGAAACGCCGAAATGTCTTGAAGAAGCACCGGACGCGCGAGCAAAAACCGTTTTGCCAAGCCACTAGCGCGAACGGAATGACGGGAGGACAGCCGACGGTTGATCTCCCAGTGAGCCTTGCGTGGCATGGTTGTTTCACAGCTTACGAGAGACCCAAATGACAACGGATCTTAAGCTCTCATGTGGTTGGATCCGTTACCGATGCGGCGAGGCAGGTATGCGAATGCTCGACATATATACTCTTGGTCTTCTACCCTCGATGATGAATCCATATGAAGGATATGATCACCAACCACCTCTGCTAGACTCACCCTTTCTCTACCAAGCCTCCCGTTCATCGACGTAACACCTTAAAGGGCGGAAAGCACCTTCAGCGTCCCCGTCCTTCCTAGATGCCCTTACCCAGTATTTACTAGTCCGCGCCGGCGGTCGAGATGGTAGCGACAGCGGAAACGGCAACAGTAGTAAAAACGTCGGTGTCGACATCGTGGTTCCCATCGTCGCGAGCCTCATCGGGATTGCCATCCAAGTGGCGGCTTTCCTCATTGGACATAGATGGAGAAAGCGCGAGGAGCCGATATATGGAGATCATGTGGTTAGGACTTGAATGGAGGTTGGACCAGAGATACGGACTTGACGGGGACTGTACAGAGTACCCAGGAAGCTCATGCTAAGGAAACGACAGAGAGGCGCCATGACTGATGACAAGACGAGACTCTTTGTCAATGCGAGGTTAGTATGAGCATGTTCTGATGATTGGCGAGATGAGCTGAGTGATGAAGGTGTTAGCGGGTGTGCTGTCCGGTGATGGTGAATAGATCTGTACAGTGGTTGGAGATTGATGTGACATATCCCCTGGCCAAAGGTCGAGCTGTCCGAATTGGAGCATTCCTCGCTCACGAGGTAGATGTGTGCAAATAATGTTAGTACAGAGGTCCGACCCCGAGTGCATGGACCTTCCTGATAACGCCGTGGTTGCTAGCGAAAGTCATCGTCTTCCACTTGCGATAGACGTATTGTCTCTTGGGTTCAGATAGGATCCAGACCAAGCAAACCATTCCAAGCCTCCTCGCCGATCGCAATCCCAGTGACAGGCCACCTTTCAAAGCGGTGTGATGCACGTCCAATAATCCTGGCCGTGATGGAAGGAGAATTAATACTTCCATTTCGGGATCTAGGCCGCCAATTGCAGCCCTCGCTCCGGCTGGCCAGCACGCTACAGTATGCGGGCCAATCATCAGCCAAGGCGCGCATATCTGATCGCATCTTGCATGTGCACGTGCCTCGACTAATGCACCCCGCATCGGCCATTTCCAGCGCCCGCGGATGGTTGACCATCGAAGACAAGGAGCTTCTACTTCATTTCTACCTTACTTCTAGCCCCCTGTCTGGTGTCCGGGATTGTCCGAGACGCTATCAACATTTCGGGATCCCTTTGTAGTCTTGTGTAGCGAGGTGATGCATATGCGTCCTTATCTCGCAGCGGGCTTATCGTGGTGTCGCACCCAGTATGACGGGTCGGTGCTCGGTTCCATACTGGTACATTATGTACTCGAGGTGCACGGTTTCCAGACTCCAGAGGTTCCGAAGGACTCTCGGGTCCGTGATAGCTTCGAAAGACCCAAGGTATTGGTTTTAGGATCATACATACAGTACGCTTATGGATCGCGTCGGAAAGTACTTTAACACAACAGAAAATCAATTCTCCGCGCTATGCCCATGCCCATGCACATGCCATGCCTTGTCAATCATCCAACATAGTGACCCTCGATCCACCTTGTCCCCTCCTTTTCGCTATCGGCGCTATTCCGGATGATCTCCTTCTGACTCTCGCTGGGACTGGTTGCTCGCTCACGGTTGTCCGTCTCGCCGGGGCGAGAATTCCGGGCTACACGTCCAGGCATGAAGACAGTCGCTGTGCCCATAAGACTCTTCACTTTCGGCATTGTTGACGATGTCGCTGGCTCCCCGGCTGTGACGGCTGTTGACGACGAGGCATTCGTCTGGTCAGAGATGGGCTCGGAAACGACATCGACGTGCTGCGTTTTGTATATCTGCTCCGGCGCTGCAACTGCTGCACCCGAGAGAGACCCTCGAATGCCCTTCGCTGTCGTCCATGTCCCTGCTTTCCGCTGGGGAGCGCCCGCCTCCGCATCATGATGGGAGCCAACTGTCCGATCTTTCAGCTCATGGCTATTTGGATCGTTTCCACTCCGCCAACGGTTGCCCTCCGTAAGGCCGGCCTTGGTCAGGCCCATTAGCTGATTCAAGACGGCGAATTCGAGCTTAAGCTTGATAGCGTAGATCATCGGCTTGATAGAAGCTTCGCCAACGTAGTTGTTTGTATATTCCAGGCCAATTAGGATGATGTCCATGCCAATACATATGCCATTTATCAAGATCAATTGGAACATCACTTTCCTCGTCCTACTGTGATAGATGGCCCCGAGTAGTCTGACCGTTGACACGATGTAAATGGTGGAAATGATAAACTCTTGGATGCAAAAGCCCGCGAGCTGGATCCTCTCCATGACGTTGAACTTATGGACCCAGAATTGAGCGTTGGGAGAATTGCTACCGTAGGTGAAGATTATAGTCGGAAGATGCAGCACGATTGCGTCAACGATGATCAGGGCGAGAACATAATTCAGAGTACGCGGTTTCCGGAGGACGAGGTGTAGTCGCGAGTAGAGCACGAATGCCTGGCCTGTAACCATCGAGACCCATCCGACCTCGATGAAGGGCAAATCAACCAGCCATGTCGTTCCAACAAGGAATTTGAGAATGAAGCCCAAGGCGTGAAGCGAGCAGCCCCATGAGCTGATGAGGAGCGACCAAAAGTAGAGTCCTCTGCGGCGTTTGAAGGTATAGAAAATGACAAGATTAAGTTCAACAGTATACACCCACGCGACTGCGGTACCAGCAGCCAAAATACAATACTGGAGTGGATCGTAGGCAAGAGCGCCTGTAACGCCTTGGGTTGCGCGTGTGAGAAGCATGTCGGGCAAGTGTTGGGTGGTATGTCGGCAGCACGCCAAGGTTAGAGGTCGGTGCCAATATATATGACTTGTGTGCTCATGGGTTACACAAAAGGGAAAACGTAACAGAAATGTCAAAGTGACGAAAGAAGGAGAAAAGGAAGCACATACTTGATGTATGATTGCGACTAGTACGGAACGTCGTTGGATGATGGATAGTAGTAGTGAGCAAGCCAGACCCTTGCAGTCGCCAAAATGGCGTAGGGATCCCCAGAGCAGGAATACGGGGTAGCGGTAAACCAAAAGACAGAGTACGGCAGGCCAGGCTGAACTGGCCTTCAACTTGGTCCAATAGGGGCCAGCAACAAGTCGATGGCTTGAACGCACAGACCGCCGTGACAGTAGTCAGGCACGCCCATTGGCTTTATCCATTCGTTGACATGCAGAGGATTGAGCCAGAAGCCAGAGAGAGAAGTGTGCGAAGCACAGTAGTTGATAACCATCATTATTATCTCGAAGTAGCCATGGCTCAATCTGCGAGTTTGATCTTTGAGCTCCGCTCTTCGCTGATCGAGGCATGCGTGACCATACTGTCGGGCCTCATGGACAGGGCCTATACCGCGTGGGCACAGGGGAACTGCCAATCCCTTGTATTTCGGAGAATTATTGACATTGGTGGCTTGTCCGTGGATGGGGCGGTGCCAGTGCGCGAGCAGAGACGGGATGAGAGGTGCAGGAGGCTGCATGCGAGATGAGTTAGATCCAGGTACAGCTCGGCACACCAAGATCGAGGATTTTTCCAACAGAAAAGGACTTCCATAACCATCCCGCACCCTGTAAAGACTACAATGACCAACGGCTCGACGAAATCACGTATTGCTCTTGGAAGCGCAAGCTTGCATTTACTAGTAAACGCTATCTAATCTATAACGCATCTATTCTCGATTATCTCTTTTAATCTTTGTCTTTGATCTCGTCGTCGTCGTTGTTCTGTTTTTGATCTTGTTGTTGTTGTTATTTTGCTTTTGATTTTTCTCTCTTTGTTGTCTATCTTAATTGTAAGATCGTCTATACGTTCTTCTAGTATAATTAATTTTATTGCACGTTGAACAATGCTATCTATATCTTTCTACTATTTGTTATTTTTATTGTTGTATTATTTGCAATTTTGCAAATATTAAATTTTAACAAAGCTTTGTTTTGTCTCTTTAAAAATGTTTTTTTCGAAATCGATCGTAAGAAGCTTGCGTAGCAAAAGAATTATATACAAAATTAAAATTAAGTTGAAGATTAGAGACATTTATAGTCGATATAGACTTGCTATATTAATAAAGCTATAAGTAGAGATTATAGAAGTACAAAATAAAGTTATCTAGATTTTAGCGTTAATATTAAAAGAATATTAATACGTAATTGTATAGAATATTGCGTTCTTAAGATCTAAAGCAATTGCAAAAAATAATGCAAACAATATAATCGACTCTTATATTGTAGATTGCATTACTAGAATAAAGAAGTTTTATCTTACTTATTGTCAACAATTTTATTCGAAATTCTTCTATATATAGTTTAGACTTGCAAATTAGTTTGTAACAATAAAATATAAATTTAGTGTCTTTATTAATCTCGATTTGAGTTTTGCAAAAATATTTAAATTAAGTATTTATGTAGCAATCTTATAGAGCTATTAAAATATCTAGAACATTATAGAATCGATTCTTCTTAATAAATTTGTTAACTAATTTATTGATTGCATTAATATCGTATTTAAATCGACAACAAAATATATAGACAACAACGTAAAAAACAATATTAATCTTTGTTAAAGTTGTCGTTGTTTCTAAAAATTGCTATTGATAGCAAACTATATAATAGTCGAATTTAATAGCAATCTTTGCACAAACTATCTTTCAAAATCTAATCTTTGCAACGTTGATATTATTGTTAGCAACAATATTTTTCTTAAAATGCTAACAACAATATATATATAGTATGTTGTTGTTCAAATTAAATTTGTAATTCGAGTTCTCTAAATTTTTATTGCAATCAAATATAAGAATAATATTCTTATTTTTAAACTTTAATATAGCAATCTTTAGATAATTTATAAAGTAAAGTTAGAAAACTTTAAACTTTGTTTCTACTACAATTTAGACAATAATTATTATTTTATTGTTTGCATTTACGTCTACAACAATAAGTAAAATTATAATAAATTTGTTAATAATAAACGTGTTATTTACAAAAATATAGCAACAAGTAATTCTTACAAAAATAATTGTTATTATTGACAAATCTACAAAACAATATAGAAAGTATTTAATTATTGCAAAAAACTTTAGATAAAAATAGCTCTCTATATTATATTTACGCAAAAAAGCTAGATATAGTAGTAATAATTAAAAAGTATAGCAATAAGCTTTAAGTTTCTTGTTGCATAGATTGTACTTTGCGCAAAAAGCAATCTTATAATTAATTTGCTTGCTATAGTTTAAAACAATACAATTTATTATTGTTTTAAATTGAGTTTTTGAGATAACTATTATAAATTTAGATACAACTTTTTGACATTACTTTTGTCTAAAAACAGTACTACAATTAACAATTTTAGAAATAACACAATAGTGCTTCGATTGTAGATAAGTAATAGTTAACTAACGCAAAATATTGTTGTCGACAATTTTTAAATCGAGCTTTGTTTTTATTATTTAAAAACAATTAGACTTTGCACAAATTTAATAAGTACAAATCGAATTCTTTCTAAGATAACAAAAATTAAATTTGACAACAATAGATTAGTTTTACAAAATCTACTTTAATGTTTTTTATAAAACAAACATTTTGTCGATATACAACTTATTAAAGTTGACAACAAAAATCTTAAAATCAACAATAAAACAAAACAACAACGTATTGTTACAACAAAATTAATTATATATATTAAATACAACAATATAAAAGAAGACAAAGACAAATAAATTATAATTTTACAAACAAAAGACAAACTATATATATATATTTAGACAATAATATTGAAAAAGCTATTATCGAAAACAATAATAAGACGTTAAACAATTTATTGTTGATCTAAACTAGCAATAGCAAAATATCTATAGCAACAATTATATATATTCTCTATAGAGACTATCTAACAATATAATATTTATTTTTGTATATTTTCTTTAGTTCTTTGTCGACAATAAGTAGAAAATGTTGTTTGCGCAATTGATTTAAATCTCTAATTGAAGTTTTAAAAGATATGTTTCAAATTTGCAATTTTTTTAGAGAGATAGAAAAGATAGTATATTAAATTTGATAGCAAATTGACTACGTTGTACGTATCTCTTATTGTTTTTTATTGTCGAAAAACATTATTTGATCTCGTCTAAACACGGAATTACTCTATTTTTTTGATTGAGTCTAGCGTTGAAAGCGAGACGACGAAATAATATATTAATATTGATAGCGTTTACTAGTAAAGCCACGTATCTCTTTGCTAGCGTCGATTCCAAGGGCAATACGTGATTCCGTCGGGCCGTTGGTCATTGTAGTCTTTACAGGGTGCGGGATGGTTATGGAAGTCCTTTTCTGTTTTTCCAATGAAGGATTAAAGTATGGGGCCACCAGAGCCAAGAATCTGTATGGGGCGCTTACTCCTAGCGCTCAGCGCTAACGAAAGTAGTCTTGCCATCTTTAAGATCACTCCTGTCCGTTAGCCATCAAGCGGAGCTGTTAGAAACACTGCTTGCGAAGCTACCTATGGTCCGGTGTGCGAGTTTTGCCATGCAAGAGCGCCCCTTTGAATCTCGAGTTCGCCTGTACGCGTGCTGACCAGCTGGAGCCGCATCACTGGGTCTGGCATCACCGCTTCGCTCAAGCCGACGAGAGACGGAGCAAGAAAAGAGGATTGCCAGTTATTATTACAGGTGGATCCCAATTCCCACAGCTGGCAGGCAGGTCGAACGTTCTTCGGTACCTAGGGATCTCGACTTGTGACAATGCCATCGGGCTCCAGCCTGGACCTGATGGCTGCGACTGTCAGTGTCCCTTCTCGCATTTGCGAAACATCTGCTAGGACTTCACATGCTGTACGATAGCCTAAGTGTGAGGTTTTTCTGTCAGATGCGGTGCAGAGGCAGCACTTTTCATCGTTCATGGAGGAGGACTTATCGCCAGATATGGCTCAACCTGAGGACGTCACAGACCCAGGGGCGGAAGGGCATACACGTTCGATACTTTCGAGTTGTTATTTACCGCCAAGGAGCCCCACCTATGGCCAAGCAGTTACGAAAGGCACCGATGAAAAGTCGTCACAACGGTCTAGTCAGCATACAAGCGGAGCACATGGAGCAGATGCTGAATTGACCACTGTGGAATTAGCTCACTTTCCGCAATTATCAAACAATGCCCCAAACTCTCCCAAGCTAGCAACAAAAGCGACGACATCCGATGGTGATGATGAGGAACCCGCAACCACAAAGGGTTTCCAACGCTCCATGAGCCCGAAATCGGTCTTGATGAGGAACAAGGAAGCCATCTATCATAAAGTCGGCGAAGAAGGGATTTGCAAAATGCACAAGTTCTCCCTGTACGAGACTGCAAGCCGCTACTACCTGGTTGGAGGAGATGTGACAGATAGGAAATTCAGGATCCTCAAGATCGAGAGGACAGCTGACTCGGAGGAGTTGAGCATCGCTGAGGATGATATTGTATATACCAGGAAGGAGATGAACCAGCTTCTGAACGCCGTCGATGATGGCAATAAAGCATCTGGTGGCCTCAAGCTGAAGTGCACTACCTGGGGTCTCCTTGGGTTCATCCGGTTTACGGGTGCGTTCTATATGCTGGTCATCACAAAACGTAGCCAGGTCGCCATGATTGGGGGCCACTACATCTATCAGATTGACGATACAGAGCTGGTTCCTTTGACTCTTTCTTCCGCATCTCGCTTTAAGCTGGATCGCGACGCTGAGGAAGCTCGCTTTGTAGGAACTCTTAACAATCTAGACCTTACACGCTCTTTCTATTTCAGCTACTCTTATGATATCACGAGGACCTTGCAGTACCATATATCTCGGGAGAGACAGATGCTGCGACCGGGGCCCGCAAACATAACTGAGCGGAAGCACAATTCGATGTTCGTGTGGAATCATCATCTCCTAGATCCAGCATTGCAAGCGCTGAAAAATACGTATGACTGGTGTTTGCCTATAGTACATGGATTCGTAGACCAAGCTAGTACGTCTACCCAAAAGATATGGACGAAGTCATGACAATTTAGCAGCTCTGTCCATCTACGGTCGCACCGTCTACATTACGATCATCGCAAGGAGGTCACGTTTCTTTGCCGGGGCGAGGTTCTTAAAGCGTGGAGCCAATGACTTGGTTGTCTCTCATCCTATGAAGATCCTCAATCGTCGAGTCTGACCAGCTGCAGGGATATGTTGCCAATGATGTCGAAACAGAACAAATCGTGTCAGAGATGCTTACGACCTCTTTCCACGCTCCTGGCCCGGAGCTCTTTGCCAACCCAGGCTATACTTCGTACGTGCAGCATCGAGGCAGTATTCCATTATACTGGACTCAAGATAATACTGGGGTCACGCCAAAGCCGGATATTGAGAGTAAGCTCGAAGTCTCGCTAGGGCTTCCGAAGTTGATGTGAGTAGTGAACCTTATCGACCCGTTCTACAGCGCTGCGGCCCTTCATTTCGACAACCTCTTCGAACGCTACGGTGCACCAGTTTACGTTCTCAATCTAGTCAAGGCAAGGCCACACCATTGGTCGGTAAGGCTCCTGCTGATAGGCCCTAGTCACGCGAGCGAACGGCCCGCGAATCAATATTGCTCAAGGAGTTCACGAACGCGGTAACATATCTCAATCAGTTTCTGCCCCCGAAGAAGAAGTTAAAGTACAAGGCTTGGGACATGAGCCGAGCATCCAAGAGGTGTGTGAGCAGTCTCGGCATGTGGTAATTTCGACTGATTGTACCTCAGTCGGGATCAGGACGTCATTGGAACCCTCGAATCCATAGCAGAGGATGTCATGACCACTACAAGTTTCTTCCGTAACGGCGGACACCATTCCGAGCATCTAAGGATGCAGAACGGAGTCGCTAGGACTAATTGCATCGACTGTTTAGACAGAACCAATGCTGCACAATTCGTTATTGGGAAACGCGCACTAGGCTATCAACTGCATGCTCTGGGGATAATAAGTAATACATCTATAGACTACGATACCGACGCTGTAAATCTCCTTACGCACATGTAGGTGGTTCACTTCGCTGGCTTTACAGTTCTACGACTAATCATCCGGGCGCTAGGTATCACGACCACGGAGACACCATTGCCATCCAATATGGCGGTTCACATTTAGTCAATACGATGGAAACGTATAGAAAGATCAACCAGTGGACTAGCCATTCGCGCGACATGGTCGAAAGCTTCAAGCGGTATTACAATAATTCGTTCCTCGATCGGCAACGCCAAGAAGCTTACAACCTCTTCCTCGGAAACTATACTTTCATACACGGGCAGCCTTTGCTGTGGGATCTTGCAACCGACTACTATCTCCACCACGCTGATCCTCGAGCATGGTATGGCAAATGTCATAAGAATTACATACAATGGTATACGTCAGCATATCTAGAAGTAAGAACGCTGTCGAAGGAGACACAGCCATATGGCCCGCTTGCTGGTAAACCTCTCAATTTTTTCGATGATTACTGGGTTGAGTACTATCGGCCGCTCGCATTATCCTCATTGCAGAAGATCTTCTCCTACCGGATGAACTCGACTCTTCGATACATACCCGTGAAGTCCACTCAGGAAGGGAAGTATGATTTGAGCCCTTTCCGAGTTCGATCAAATCACGATCACGACTCGCCTGACAAGGGTAGACTAAGGAGGGATGCCACCCACGCCGTCGCGGAGTCAAGCCTAATCGATCATTCATCACGACCCCCTCAGGTGATCTCGCCTACGAAGCGTACGCAGTTGCCTAATTGGCTGCATTCTCAGCTCAACGAAGCACCGCCAACACTCCGTGGTCCTTCCGAGCCTGCTGAGCCTGGCGAAACCCCTTCTGCCGCCAGATTGCTGGAAGAGAAACCACTGAAAGACAAATCCGCTGCCACACAGTGGACGCTCAGTCAGTTCGTTTCCAACTCCTTGAATCCTTCCGTCACCGCCGGCGAAGCCCACGAGTATGAGCGCTACGTCACCCACCCGCTGACCTTGCCTCTCGTCACCTCCACCGACATACTGCCTAATGCAAATCTGGTCGACTTCTTCCAGTACGTAGAGAGCAACTCGATGGACGCCTTCAACAACATGCACCCTACCGAGGATGATATCGCAGATTATGTAGACTTCCTGGATGTGGACGATGATGCGCTGACTGTGTTTGAGACCGATGGTCCGAAGAAGAGATATAAGGCCTATCGGCAGTGGCTGAAAGGCAAGTCGCTTTTCAAGCAGCAGCGCATCGACCCCTAAAACCTGCCACTATTTTCCATTGCCACGACGTTTGTGTAAAACATTCTTGCAGCTGGAGATGACGACCAGATCAATTATGCGGCACGGGCCTCACACCTGCATGGGGAGCATTGTCGGCGCCTGCAGAAGTTCATGCGAGGCATTCACATGCTCCTGCACTGTAATACCTGGCATTGAAATACGCTATCTTAACCACCTGTTTTGACAGCTTGATTAAATCGGCCGACCTCAAGCGCTGGCAGCATTCGTTGTTCAAGGCTTCATCGGGATATGTTTCTCCACAACAATTTCCAAGTCTATTGGATTGAGGAAGGCAAAGACTTCGACGATTTCCCTCTTTGACTTTTCCTCATTGGTTGACCAGTCCATTGTGGTTCTATCAGATTGCTCTCCCAACAAGTGCCAAGACAAGAGTGCACCACTTCTTGCGGGCGTATGGGATACTTCGGAGGTCGCCATAGCCGATGCTGCGAAGATCATGTTATAAGAACAGGCCACATGGCTGCCATCGTAGGCTTTCCTGTGCCATGCTCTAGGACATAACCAAATATCAAGGGTATAGATGTACTTAATCAAGGACCTTCAGCAGTAACATCTTAGATAAGACACATCTCCTTACCTACTTTCTTCCTTTGGTGTTGCAGAGCGGCTTCAAGATTCTTTCCTCTTCGGAGATGCCCAACATTATGCAATAGGGCAGGTAGTCCGAACAACTTCTGTGAACGGATCTAACATAAGAAATCTTGACGTCACTTCTGCGGCCAAGATCAAGTGAATGCCCGAAATTTTTGCCTGTATTGTGTATAGCAAAACCAACCAAACGCCCATAGATCAGTGCAACTTTATAGATCAGTGCAACTTTGGGGGTTGGCTTCGACTGCTCTTTCAATGCGGTGACATGCCAATCTTAGAGCTGCATCCAATGTGAAGGATGTCACTGGACAATATCCCTGGATGCAGCACCATGTGTGAAGAACAGAACTGCCAATAGCTGTGAATAGGACTTATACGGTATAATCTCTTCATACCATAGGAGCGATAATGCATATACTTCCTAGCCTGATGCTCAGGCTTGGTCATGTCAGTGGCAAGCTTCTGGCTTCTCAAACCCAGTCTCACCATGGCATTGCTGACTTCCAAACAGGAATAGGGGGTTTCCATTACCAAAAGCACAGTCCCAACACATGCACCCTATATCACATACCTATATCCAAGTGCCCGCGTAGCCGTAGTAGACAACACGAGGTGGCCCAAGAGGTGTTGCTAATACGACGTAAATATTCCTAAACCTCCGCGATCTCAATCTCGTCTGTCACGCCTCGTGCTTGCTCCAAAGGTACCAGATTGCTACAATCCTACGGTCACACACAAATTGATATAGCTGAAAGCTGATCTTGTAAGTATCCCTGTTTGATCATGCAGGCATCTCTAATCACATGGTCAGGTCATGGCGTATCCTTATTCCCTGTGGTCTTCCGTACCGCGTGGTGGCTTTCCTCCATCCCCTCAAACTTTAAGCGCTCTTCCTCCGCTTGTATTAGATAATGCTGGATATCCCAGCTATCCTTTTGACGATCCAGATAAGACATATTCCCCTGCAGAATTTGCATCGAAATTCCCAGCTCAGCCCCCAAAGTACACCCACGGAGGGCGTACTTCTGTGATTGATTGTGAACCTGCGAACGTACCTTCCACTTCCCTAGAGCGTTCTGGGAAGTATCCTGGAGTTCACACAAGATCTTATCCTGCTGCTTTTGAGAAGACTTATCCCGCCGCTCCTGACAAGACTTATCCCGCCGCTCCTGAGGAGACATATCCTTCTCAGCAGCCACAGAGTGTTCAAGACAGACGACGTCCAGTGATACACTTTACTCGATCCGTGATTGCCCTTGCAGATTCTGCACGATCACAGGACATAACATTTGATCATTCGGATCTGGACCACTTTCCTAGCACTTCGAGCAAACCCTCCGGCAGAACACAACGGCTGCCAGAGGTTCCTACCCAGTCTTCCTATTCGGATCAGCTCTTGCGAGAGTCCGTTGACCGCCTAACGATCGCAAGTGAATCGGCTCCACCATCCCATCAAGGCACGTATCAAACCTCCTCCAACGAGTTAAGCTCGGCCGGAGCTTTAAACCCGTCTCCACCCAACACCCATCAACGGTGCAACCTATTCGGAGGCCAGACGTCCAATATCGGAGAAGCTTCAGGTTTTGGCTCGGATCATAGCAACATAGCAACAACGACACCAACATCCTTCGTCCGTCAAGAGGCTCCTGTAACCACTCTAGATCAGCCGCCAATGACGCCAAACTTGTCTTCGGTTAGTTCTGTGAATATGGAAGCTGATTCTACCAACGCGAGCCCTGATTTGACCACGGATATGCCCACTATTGTCGCCGATCAGGCTGCAGGCCCTAGCAACGTGGCGGCGACTCCTGGCCATCCCGCCGCTGCTCCAACCAATAGGGCTTCGTCAGAAGCAAGAATAATAAAGGCTGCTTTAAAGTGTAGCCACCTAGTTGGTGGCTATAACAATCTAGCACCTAATGAGAGTACAAAGAGACGAAGCCCGATGTACCTGGACCAGCCTCCACCATACCTCAGCGACGACGAAAAGGGTACATACCGCACGGCGTATGAGAGTGTGTTTTCCTCGGCGTGCTATTCATTGGTGTGTGCAGCTGGCTGACATATTTCTTTAGAGTTTATCAAGGCACTGAACGGGGAACTCGGAACCGGCCAGAGCAATACGGGCGACAAGTGAGCGCTTTCCCCTTGATATTTGGCGAGCACTAAGACATCACAGAGCGTCGCACGCGCGCCTCGAAATGAAGGGACTATGGTTCCTGTCGCGCCGTCGCTGGGAAGATCATAACAGACCTACGGTCAATTTCGGCATCAGCCGCGTGCTGAGAGAAGCTCTCCTCAAGAGCACGCTTGCCGAATTCGTGACACACGCGGGCGACGAAGACGAGAGCGATGACGAATCCACCGGTAGCGCGCTTACGGAACTCAAGGAGGAGGGCGAGGAGGCGGAGGGCAAAGAGGAGGAGGGCGAGGAGGAGGAGGGCAAGGAGGAGGAGGGCGAGGAGGAGAGCGAGGAGGAGGAGGAGGATGTCGACATGGCGGAGGGTTAGGTGGAGAACGAGAATGATCACTGCAAGGCAGGGGAGGGGGTGCGTCCGGTGAAGGATGGATCTGTACAATAGCATGCGCAATCACGGATACTTCGCAAAGCAGCACTTTGCAAGAACTGGTAGGAATTGTGCTCTCGTCCGCGACATTTCTTCTGTATGTCCGCCCACCAAGCCAACTACCTAGAACACATCGTCGAGATCAAACAGCGCCTGGCCTCAAGGGGTTTGTTTTGATCCTCCAACGTCGACCGCTCCACATTAATAAATTGAGAAAGCCAGCCGTCGATCAATGAGGAAGCAGTGACTGGCTTTCCATACCGACGTCGAATAGAAAGCCAGCCCCTTTTCACAGGGTGCAGCCGGCACCGTGCCTCATTCTCCTCCCCACTAGCGAAGAAATCAGTACTCGGCTCGGGATTTTAACATTTCGAGCGCGTCTGTAGGCGTTGATAATGTATACACTTTTGCCATTAACAGGATCACTAGGGAGAAGGTCAACTACACGCCGGTCAGGAGACTTCTCGTCCTGGATCCAGAAGCAGCACATGGTCGACTATTCCACATACGGGAGCTTGGCCTCCCTCAGTCCACCTGCTTCTTCAACTCCGCCTCAGAGCACCTTGACCTCAACCTCCAAGGACAGCATGTCAATTTGATGCTTTCATGCTTCGGAGTACCCGGTGATCTCCAAGTAGCCAAAATGACTGTTCTAGTCTTTGGTGCCACGGGCAAGCAAGGCGGCGCCGTCATCCAGCATCTCGAACAAGAAACGTCCCCAGCTTCGACATAATCGCTGTCACCAGGTCCAAAGCCTCCCAGAGCGACCAGTCTCTTGCATCCAACGCCAACGTGTCTGTCGTAGACGGGAACCTTGAAGACCCTCCAGCGATCCTCCAGCAACTTTCTTCGATCTGGGGAATATCCAGCGCCCAAGTCAAGTCCGACGCGGAAGAGAAGCAAGGGAAAGCCATTTATGACGCTGCTGTAGCAAATACGGTTCAGCACTGCGTTTATTCCCCACTTGATCCTTGGGGGCCCGACAGAAGCGCCAAACACCCGACGCCGGTCAAGACCTTCACCATCAAATTGAACGTCGAAGAACATCTTGAGAAGGCAGCTGCCGCCAGTCCTCAGAACATGACCTATACCGTCCTGCAACCCGTCGCATTCGTCGAAAACGAAGTTCCCGGCAAGCATGAAAGAGGGTTCGCTCGGATGTCGGAGCACAGCCACAAAAGGCTTCTCCTGATGTTCAGCACCAAAGACAGAGGCTGGTCCGCAGCGCAAGCTTTCTTGCAATCAGAGGATCATCGCAATAGGGCTTCGACCCTTGCCGGCGCCGAATTCAAAGCGCTGCCGTCTTCCTCGAGGTCACGGGAGGTCTAATTGCCCTCACACCATGTTGATCGGCTCTGCACCTGGGTTCTTCAAGCCGGAGACGCGGGGCTCGATGTTCCAGTGGTTCAAGTACATTGGGTATGAGCGGATATCGAGGCTTTTCGCAAAGCGCACCCGAAAACGTAGGATCATTGGACATGGCTCGAGGAGAGTAGCGGGTTCGCGAAGAAGGAATATTGGCTTCCATCCTTTGCTCGATTCATATCAGGCTGCAAGCTAAGGTGGCGTTGTTCTAGGCTGCACTGGGAAGATGCAAGATTTTATCACCGTAAGCATTAGGTTACTGGATGACGAAGTTGGCAATGTTGGCACGCGCATTGCGCCAATCACAAAATTCAGAAATACCCCATCAATGCGCAATGCAAGATGTATCACACAATGCACACCGTACCGTGCTTTGCCCACCGTTGCGTCAAATATATTCATATGCCGTTCTGCCATCTCAACAAACAGTCTTTGGCGTATATCTGACCGCGCGACAACAAAGCATAATCTACAATTTCCAGCCAATATCGAAGATGGCAGAAGAGAAGGGCTTAGAGGACACAAAGGCTCCAAGAGAAACGATCGAGGAAGTCCTAATCAACCCGTCAGGTCATCATCAAGAGCTAGATCGAAATTTCTCTTTGCGCTGTCTCTGCGGGCTCGCTATCTCATCGGGCAATGACTGGATAGCGCTGGGAGGGAGCGTCGCTGTGGCTATATATGATGGCGGCCCTCCTGGTGTGCTGTATGAGTTCATCGCCTCGAACGTCGTTTACTGGCTGATAGCGGCTTCCCTCGCCGAGCTTGCTTCTGCCATGCCTTCCTCTGGCGGTGTCTATCACTGGGCAAGTGTCACTGGGGGCCGCTACGGACGAGTCCGCGGTTGGTTTGCGGGCTGGTGATTATATTTTCCGAGCATATACAACCCCTTTCGAGTGTATCGAGAGGCCTGAGGAATTCCCAAGCAGTATCTGCTCCAGAGACATTGTTTTGACTCGACAAATGGAATAAAAGGAGGAATGCTGACTCCAAAAATCTGTAGGTGGAACTTTTGGGCTTGGATGATCGGTCTGGCGAGTACAGCACAAGTCCTTGCTGCACAAACGCTTTCCATGTATGGCGCCTGTCACCCTGACTACATTGAATAGAGATGGCATATCTTCATATGCTACTTTGTGTACACTTGGGTATCTTGTCTAATCGTACTTTACCTGAACGGTTTACTGCCAAAATTTGCAGCTTTGGATGGTATTTTGGTTATTGTCGGTGTTCTGGTCACTATCATTACCTGCGTGGTGCATCGAGGGCATGCCACAAACGCCTTCGTATGGCGCGAATGGCAAAACAACACGGGCTACGAGAGTAATGGGTTTGTATTTCTGCTTGGAATGCTTAATGGGGCTTTCACCGTCGGTACGCCAGACGTTGTGACTCACTTGGCTGAGGAGGTCTGAAGGTAGGTGGTGTTGAGAGACTTGCCGCTTTTCGTCTACTGATAGTCACAGGCCAAGTAGAAACATTCCGCTAGCGATCTTCTTTCAATTTGCTTTCGGCTTCGTCTCGGCATTCAGCTACCTCGTCGCCGTCCTCTACACTGTCTCAGACCTCCCAAGCGTACTGAATAGCCCATATCTATTCCCTCTCGCTTCCATATACCAACAAGCCACGAACTCAGCTGGCGGCACAATCGGTCTGCTCCTCTGCGCATTCTTACCCTATCTGATCGGCATGCTGGGAAGCTACCTCACAGTCAGCCGTGTGTTATGGACCCTAGCAAGAGACAATGCCACGCCCTTTGCGGGCTTTTTCGGCCAAGTCCACTCCAAGCAGAAGAACCCCTTTAATGCAATCCTGTTCTGCGCCGTCGTCAACACCCTCCTCGGTTGCATTTACATCGGCTCGGTCACGGCCTTCAACGCCTTCGTGGGCTCCTTCGTCATTCTAAGCTGTCTGTCCTATCTCGCCGCTATCCTGCCACATCTACTGAGCGGGAGATCTACGGTCATGCCAGGCTGGTTCTGGATGAGAGGAGCGGTTGGCTTTGTCGTGAATGCCGCTGCCTGTACTTATATTGTTGTCTTCACTGTCATTTTCATGTTCCCGTTCTCTCGCCCTGTTTCTGCAGCTACCATGAACTACTCGAGTCTTATGTGTGGAAGTTTTTCCTTGTTTGTGGCCGGCTTCTGGTTCTGGCGAAGGGCGGACTTTGAAGGTGCAAAGTATGTACCGCCGACTGCTGAGGCGATGGCTGTCGATGCAATGTGAGCCAGCAAAGGCTCGATTTAGGACGCTCAAAATTGTCCTCGCTCTAACTTCGCTCCTGCTATGAGTCTTCGCCCCAGCGGTCGCAGAAACGTCGTGACGCTTTCCAGACCCATTCAAACACCTGGTATTGGAACAAAAACCATTGAAAGTCCAAGGACAATCCCACCACACCTTCGGAGGTCCCGTATCTTGTCGCCAGCAATATCAGCCGTGTCCCAATGTGCTGTAGAAGCCTTGGCGAGCTTGGCGTCACCGATTCAAACCACATCGAGCAGTCCGCCGCCAGATCAGTTGTGCACTATAACCCCCATTAGCGTATTGGTCAGATGAACCACCTACTTATGTGCGAAAGCACGATAATGCTGTCCTTCCCGGTTTCCCGATTGACATCCTTCAGCTAGCCGCTGCAATTGCTGCAATGTAGCCTCAGTCAGGAACCACGCCAGTCTGTTCGGTTGATCCAAGGGACTTTACTTCTAGATCACCATTGATTCTGATCAGGGCTGATATGGAGATACTCTTTAGGTATGCCTACAAGACCTTACATGTGAGGTTCGGTTGTGAAGCCCGACATTCTATCAAACCATCCTACATCAAGCCAACAACCTATATCTACATTTCCTGTCCTCAGCTTTATACAGCTTAGCACCAACAATACCTTTTGACACGCGTTTTTTTTAATCGGTCAAGGTGAAGAGCAATTGGTAATCCGCAAGAATGGCCGCGAAGACAGTGATCGACTCGATCGATTTCCCAGGCAAACCAATGGAATGCTGAGTCAGAAGATACACGACTCCCCTCCCATGCGGCGTCCCCAACAGGGCCGCAAATTGTGGATCTCCTAATTTGAACGTCTTTCCGGGCCACTCTGGAAGGTCGCCATCCTCATTCTCACCAGCCGCGTGCGCCATGACTTCTCGGGTTTCGTGGGTGATGACATCGTGCTTAAAGATATACTTGAGCGTGCTGACTTTCGGTCCCGCCTCTCTCGCCCACATTATCCAGACAAGATCCGACCATCTCTGCACGTCCGGGAGCATCGTCGGCCAGTCTTCGGGGAGCGGCTCCCCGAGGGTCTTATAATTGTCCTTGAGCTCGAATGCTGGACTATAGTTCAAGACTGAAGTGATGGCCCTGCCGGGCACGTTGTAATAAGCCCAGTTCTTCCCATGGGTTGGATCCTATGCATGCTTGTTATCAGTCATCTCCAAACGCACATTTTCCCCTAACAGCTCGCACATACTAGATATGTGCGCCTGCAGTTACGGAAATGGACGTTCTGATCGGCCCGCCATTCCACGTTCGCAGTACCTCGCGGTATCTTCAAGTCGTCGAAGACATCGCCGTAGAATGGCGGCGTCTCGTCATCCCCTCGGCTGAGTACCCAGCCGTAGCCCTGCCCGTGCCACGCATCCGCTGGGCTGACATCACCCTAGATTCTTGCTCAGAACCTTTTCATAGCAAGAGAAGAGCCGGTCAGTACAGACCGTCATCTGTGACCAATGCGCGAAGTAGCTCTCCCTTCGCTTTTCCTGTTGCAGTATATACAGATACTTGGTGCCCTCGGAGACGGCATCAATCCTTAGTGATCAGCCAGCCATTCGCACGTCGTTTTTCAAACCCTGAAAGGAATAGGAAAACTTCTTTTTACCATATGCTCTCACGCTTAGCAATTCCCTTCTCGGTGTGCGTCCGATTGCTCGGCAGGCCAGCTCCATGATTCGCGTGCCTGTCTCCGAAGGGCACCGCGATCCTTGAGCTTTCGATCCGAAGGCCGGGTATGACGGAAGTAGAATTGAAAGCAGGGATATTGCGGTTGGTGTTCGAAACATTGTGATATAGGTGGCTGACTGAGAATAGCAGGAGGAGGAGTAGAGAGATAAAGGCTGCTGATGCTCGCACGGAAGGATGCATCTTGCTTCTGACCTGTAAGGTCTGAGCAGAGGATTGGGAAGGGCTGAATCCCTGCCTAAGGGGATACCGCTGCAACTGGCATGCTTGGAAGAAATAGAGTACAGAGACATAGAGACTCGACCTCGGCCACGAGAAGCTATATAATGGGCCATTTTGGATGAACGGGGGTGAAGATTGATCAACTTCATACAGCGTTGGTGGTGATATCTCCGAGGGTCAGCAAGGAACGTGATGATGAATCCTTTGCTAACAAGCTGTTGCCAACAGCCGAGGATCAAAACCTTTGCCCAAGAGCTCAGGTATGATGAGAAATGTCAAACGGATACATGTATTCTCGTCGCTGTACGAATACTTGCTGGGAGCGCTCGATACCCACCAAGCCACACAGCAACCGACTTCCCCTTGAATGAGCGGCTTTGTAGCTCATATGTCTCACCGAGCCTAGGCGCGTGGTTCCCTCAGAGCTCAACAGGATTCCTGTTAGAAGAGTGCTAGGATCCTGTGAACAAACGCACTCTCAATGGTCTATGGCGAGACAGACGTGGTCAAGCAGAACCACCGAAACCTTGCCCTTTATCATTTCATCACTCGCTGAAAAAATTCTAGCTTGGTCCAGAATTGGTGCAATGGATGGCACGAGCAAGCTCGATAATTCTAGTCGACAGAGGTTGAGACTTGCCAGCTATGCATCACTCTGACTTCCTGTCCTTAGCTCGGCTGCAACTCTAGTGCAATAACTCCGGTTCTAGGGTCTGACTTCTCTCAACATTTAGTTCACGGCACCAGGGCGGGCTCAATTGGAAAGACATGATGATGGGTAATTTCGACGAGTTTGACGCTGTTCTTACACCGGCCTAGCGCTCTAGCCAGGTTTGTGAAAGGTGTGGCGTCGGGATGGTGAAAGTAGCCGTCGTTGACGAAGGATGGAGCGATGACGCCTGGAGCGAACGCAGGTCAATAGGAGGTTCCTCCTGAACCGGATAGTCAGGTAGAAAATGGAGGCTCACCCTTGATACCTCTCTCACTGTAGGACTATAACGGCCGTATGGCAATCGAAATCGCCAAGATTGATCGCGGGAACGCAGATAAACGCTTCAAGTCAGCATCCAGCTATCTTCAAGACAGTTCGTTCGACCCTGAAGCCGATCAGAGCCGTGAAGTCATCGCTGAAGTGTTGCAGCCAGAGACTCGCCCATGATGAGAATAACCTCGACAATCAATGCTGTGCATCAAGGGGATTGCTGATCTGCTCCAAGTGAGCGTGCAATAGCACGGTCTCCCTTACATCATATTGGTAAACGATGTCGCGCCTCAACAAACGACACCCATTGTCTGACTGGATGTGATCATGACCAAGAAGCAGTATCATCCGTTATGGAGTAGCAGCAAGGAGACTTGAGTCTCTGCAGAATCACCAATCATGGTGTGCTGCACGAAGATAGTGACGGAGCAGAGCCTTATCCATATCACACTTACCATGTGGAGAAGTAGCTCATCAGTTACTTCACTCCACCATCACGTCATCCTTCCACAGGATTTCAACGCAAAAGCGTCAGTCAAGCTTGTAAACACATACGTGCAGCACTCAAGGATTCGAAGTGTGATTGAGGCATCACGCAAACAGAAGCGGATCGTAAGCTGAAACGAGTTATGAAGGTGCACTGGGGGTTTCACACTTCTGACGACCACTGGTAGGATGGTAGCCGTGAAGAGCAGCGTTTGTCGCTAGTAGGTCAACGTGTTCAGATTTGGCCGATCTCATGCACCGATGCCAGGCTGTTTCCTATATCAAATTCTGGATCTCGTTGGAATGTTCTCTTAATTCAGGCCTCTATCAATCGGAGAAGGCTGTTAGATCAGAAGCCAAACGGGAAACAATTGCAAGAGAACACATCACTCGCTCGCCAAAGGTATGAACTTGAATGAGGTGTGCATTCATATGCTACCAATTCATCATTAGCAAGCGCCTCGAATTGACAAGTCTCACAGTTGCAAAAACAGGCTCCGCAATCGGCCTTTATCAATCTTTGACTGGCACAAGGGAAAGGAGTCTTCATCTTCAAGCGCCAGAGACAAGTCTCCTAACTGTGATCAATGTTACATGGTGACACGAACTCGCAATCACATGGCTTCATAGCTGAAGCTAGTTAATACTTAAAGGCCGAGTCGCCCCTCCCAACACTGGCAAGACCTTCTATTGAGATAAATCATTACATTAGTTCCACGACTAGTGCATCAAAAGTCACTTCAGACGCGATTAAGTCAAAAAAGCAAGCGGGCTTGCTCCACACCATCAACCCTCCGCATTCGCATCGATACCTTCTTACCGCTTCCCCAGTCTCGTCGAAGTTACACCACGTCCTCATCTGGAGCCATCTTACTTGTTCCTCAGTTACAAAGCCAGCACGGTCCAATCTGAGTGAGAATGATGGAAGTCCACCCTAGTAATCTTGTTCAGGATTCAGCGACCGCCAAATATACGGACCCTCTGGAAAACGTGCCGACGGACGGCGCTCCCTTGAGACTCTTAACGGAAATTCAGGAGTTCCCGCCAGATTACCTCGAGAAGCGTCCCCGCCTGGTCGATATCTATCACCCTTTGGGTTTTGATTCAACCCAAAACTGTTTCAGATTGCGATGCATGGACGCGATAATGACGATCCTTTGGTACTACGATCCTGAGGTCCTCAAGCAATTCACTGGGTTAGAAAATTGGAGGGTTACGTATGAACGCTTCGCAGGTCTTCAGAGCCGTTTCGATATGAGTATATGTTGTTCGAACGACGCAGTAGTGGTATGCCTCTGTGTCTTTCTTGCTGCGGCCTGCTGCTGACGTCATCTTGCTCACAGCTTTATCTTTGCGAGAAGATCATCGACAGCAATGGGGTTGCAGTGCGCCGCGGAATGCCTGGCCCTCACATTCGCGTTCGCTACGAGTATGACGGTAATCCATTAGCCTTCAGGGAATACAAGACTTGGAAAGGTCCTACCATTGACGGAGACCGATGGCTCGACCCACACCGTGATTCTCCAGAGGTGATTGCAGACCGAGATAGGAGCATAGCGCGATATCTATTGCTGAATAAGCCCTGGGAAGCCAAGCCTGGCGTGCGACAAGAATGTACCATCGATCAGTGGTCTAGAGACTCAGACGGGAAGTCAATCTATGAATCCTACGCGATGCCATGTCCCTCTCTAAAGCGTAAAGAGAATATCTATGAATCTGTTCGATGGTCTAATGGAGGAGGCGTGGTGGAAGAGCTAGACTACTACGGATATCCATCGAGGGTCGACTCATAGTGTGGAGGTAGTTAGACTTACATTGTCAAGGTTATGAATGGAGCAATGATGGTTGTGTGTTCGAGTTTAGCATTGAGACATCCATTTTCATTCAATGGTAGAGTTCCTAATTAATCATAAGCACTCACTTTCGTGCTTGAATGACCTAATTTCTCACCAGCTTCAGCGGCGTCAGCTCAAGCCATCCTACATCTAACAACACACAAAGAGGCGCCACACAAACGTTCACTTCGTGATACTAGTGTTTACCTCCTGTAAACCTGCCAGCTGACCGGCCTGAACAGCTAACTTCCTACTTCATCCATCCCTATCACCATCGCGAGCCGCTGCCAGATTTCTCCGCTGGCTTTTGGACATGCGCCTGTCGATCACACCAGGAAGGCTTTTCCCTTGAAAGAATCCAAACTTGACAGCGTAGTCGGAACATGAAGAATATGTCAGCTAAAGCAGGACGCTGCGACCCTTCGTTGTTTTGTGCATCATCGGTCCAGATCACCTCCCATGAAACCTATACTCTCAATCCAAGCGCAAGATTGCCTGCAAGTAAACTGCCCCTCATCAGCAAGAGATTGCGTTTCGCTGTTTTGATTTGCCCTTCTTTCATTTTGATTGTCTTCTTAAACGCAGCAGGCGGGAAATGCGTTTTTGGGATATCTTTCCCTAGGAACTTGCACAAAGGCTCCCTTTTTCGCTGTATGTCGGCACTTGAACCCTACCTGAAGATCGATATGAAAGATGACCAACCACCCATCCTCAACGGTCCAAGACAGGTACCTCCTACTACTTGGCCCTCCTAGCAGCTCCTCTAGCTCCCGATAATGCTCCTTGTAGACCTGCTTGCCATGCTTCTCGAAACTTCCACTGAAGTAATCGTCGAATAGCCGCAGCAAAAGCTGTTGAAACCAGAAGTGGTCGGCTGACAGCCAGGCAAGCGCTTTGAGCCAGTAGGTGTCACGGATGACCTTGACTAATATGTTCTGGAAGCTACGCTTGGACATCCTTGCGCCGGTCAACAGTAACCCGAGACTCGACGTCAGTCTCGCCTCAACATGAACACCAGACAAAAACACCACCGGAGCGCTTCCATCAGAAACGAAAAGCCTGGGAGGTATAACCCACCAATCCCACCTTGGCATCCGGATAAGCCTCACAAATCTCCTAACAAGTCGGCACATCAGTTACAGCCTCATACTCGCCAATGATCCGATCAAAATTCCTCAGTTACAATCTCCCTCTCCAATCTCTCCACCGTAAACTATGCATCGAAAAGCTTGCACCAGCTTACGGCTTGCCCTCCTGTGGTCGTGAGACTGTGATAAACATTTTCGTAGCCCAGCTCAGGGAGCGCTGGTTTGAAGGACCTCGGTGCCGCAGCGCGTGAGGCCGGGAGTGAGGTCTTGCATTGGATGGGTGCGGGAGAGTTGAGGCTCAGGGAGGGCATAGAGGGGTTGGGTAAGGAGCTTTCGGGGATGGATGTCCATGATGGGGGAGAGGGCAGGGCAGGATGGGAAAGGGGGAAACAAGTATAATTCGATATCAGGAATCTTCTGGCAAGCATCAGAGTATGGAGATTCGAGGATGATAAAATGAGACTTGTACGACTCGAGTTCACATGGAGAAAATGTTAGATGCTTGTGCTACTGCATACAGACTGAGACAGGAATGACTGAGCTAAAGTTTCTTTTCCGAATTATCTAATATCTAATCTGTGTACTATACATAAAATGGTGCCACAAAAGCGGAGGCTGTATCATGAAATCCGAGGGAAAAGGACGGTCTGGCTAAGCACTAGTCGCGTGCAGAGGTCGTGCGCTAGTCACGCGTTGGCGCGCCGGCCCCCGTGCCGCCCCAGTCCGAACGTCCACTCCCTACATTACGATTTGATGATTGCACGAGAAAACGTTGGGTAAGGCGTCCCTTAGTTTCACGAATTAGATTGAGTGCGGCCCACAGCAACCGACCTGAGATACTCCTTGGCAAATCTCGAGCCGAGCGTTGGAGTTGACCATGGCACGAGATGACGTGAACACGCTTTTCCGCTTTATCCACTTCCCGAGCTGACCGCCCGTTGCAGGATATGGAAAACTCCATAAACCCCGCCGGCATCTACCCTTTTCTCCGCAGCCTCGTCGGCTTCCACTCCTTCGCCGGCCGCGGCCTCTTTATGTTTCGCTCTCTGGTAGTGGGGGCCACCTCCGCCGCTCTCTTGGGAACTCTATCCGCTATCTTGGGTGGCATGGCCCTCGGCGCCGGCTCTATACCGTTCATCATTGGGGCTAGTATTGGATTTCAAGGGGGTCTGTGGCTGCATTATAATCACTCCCTGTTGCAGGCTATGGTTGCGCTGCACGATTTTCCGGGCTTGCTGCTGTTGCATTTGGATGCCAATTTCCCGCTGTATAGGTGGAGGCAGAAGAAGTGGAGTGGGGGATTGGATGGGGCGAGGCTGGGATGGCTGGAGAGGAGCATGCTGGTGACGGCGTGGCAGAGCGCAGGGGCTGCTGTTGAGGTGGGAGGTCTTTTTATTCTGCACGAAAAAGTGGCTATATTGTGGCTAGTCACAGGAATAATGCGTGGTTGTGGGTATGCAGAAACGAAGGCTGATGCCTCCACAGGAGATTCAAACGCAGAGAGAGAATGCCATTGTCCGGGATATTGTAGAAAGAGCAACCTCATCCGCTGCGCTTCCGGAGATTGAATCTTGATTTTCGCGTGACCGAAAACAAACCGCTGAAGCCGCTTTCTCGACAAATCACTCGGCTGGGACTGAAGAGACGTAGAATCCCTATGACGGAGAGGATTCGAATACACCGTGTCGAACTGAAGATATTTGCAAAGGGTGACAATCGTGTAAAGCGTGCACGACGAAGATGGTTCCGAATACTAAGGCAAGGGATTTCAGTGCCCTATCCCCGGCGCGGATCGAGCCACCGTGCACATATTCGGAGAGATCAACTCACGTCTTGGCTGCGATCAGCCCTGCTAATCCAATAGCCATGTAGACTTCCTCAAAGTCTGTTAAGCCTGCATGGTACACACGCTCTGAGCAGACAATGCCGGCATTCGAGGACGAACTTGTTCAGCCTGGCATGACACTCTTCGCACACGGCGCGTCCGTCAACCTTTCGCCAGCGCCCCCGATGGTCACAGTCATGGCGGTCACGGAGGTCTATGACAAGTTGTTGGATCCTTTGTTGTCGTGGTACGATGGGAGCAGCTGGATCGCCTTGTTCTTGGGGTCTATCTGCGATCTGTTCTGCTCGGTGGAGTAACCGAGCTGGGTCCATATGGGCGCAACCACAACGCTTCCATTGTTGACCACAAACATAGCAGAATTGATAACCGCATCGACATCTGATGCGACGATAGAGTATCAGAGTTCTTACTTTAGGAGCCAAGGAGGATAGATGACACTTACGTGATGTGATTGCACCCTATCCCTAACTCTACCATGGTTCGACACCGCTGGCACCGCTGCCAACCAAATTCCTGCGCAAGTCTGATCGTTTCTTCGAATGGATTGCCAGGAGGACAGCTGCCAGCGTGTGCTGCTCTCTTACACATAGTACAAGTCTGCCTTTCGCAGCCTGGCCTTGAGCATGTACCCGTCGAATTAAGTACATGACTGGGTTCGATGAAAGTGGCACAAGAGGCGTCGGAGCAATATGTTCGGTTTAAAGTCCCGTACTCAATAGCCTTGCGCTCGAATTTCGCAGTGATCCTGGAACCAAGGAAGTGTCGGACAAGAGAGACAGGTATTGGCTGACGGCAGCAACGCGGAGGGAAGAGTGTCTCATCCACTGTGGCGTCGGTATAGAGGTGTCGAACACAGTCACGACAGTAAAGGTGCTCGCATGGTACCTCAATAATCTCCTTAACTTCGTGGCAAGAGACGCACGGCTGGTGTTGATCTCTAGATTGTTTCATACTTCGGCTGGTCGCCAAAGCGGATCCTTCGGCTTCGTTACTTTCGCAAATGTCCATAGATAGCGCTTGATCGTCGTCGCTGCCATCGTTGACATTGTAGGCACTGAATCTAGACAAAGTCTCGTCATCTGCAGAGATATTGTGGCGTTGCGGAGCCGTCTGAGGTATTTGACCACCCAGGCGACAAGCCATATCTCGGTCCGCCACTGCAGTGTTCTCTTCGCTAGCGAGAATGACGATGCTTGCCCCGTCGTCTTGCACAGCTCGGTGGATGCTTTGAGCCATGCGTCGGTCGTTCAGTAGGCCGGCCGCCTGTTCAAGCTCCTCCTGCTGGAGTTGGAGTGCAAGGTCCATATCTGATAGTACGTCGTTCTCCCGACCTTTGCCTTTGCTCTTCGACATGACCTCTTCTAAGTCTTGCAGCTGGATTGTGAAGATCACTTCAGCTGTTTCGTCGTCCATGCTGAGCGAGATCAGGGGAGCGTGAACAAGTGACTCTGTGTCTAAAATTCACATGTCCAGAGAAGCATCCGGGGTTCGAAATGTCAAAACAAGCAATTGAATTGTAAGGAAGAGCTTAGATTGTGTGGTTATCGCCCTAGTGCATCAACAGGCAGACGCGCCTTCGACTCTACTCGCGCCTAAGAAACCTCACTAAAGAAAAAGTGAAAGCCCTTCTACAAGTAGAGTAGCATGTGGCATGTCTAAAGGGTCTTCCACTGACCTTCCTTTCCTACAAGGAAACCTGCAGCTCAGTAGAGGCTTGTCCCATGCTTGGCAAATTGAGCCAAGCAGAGAGCTCACGAAACAGCTTTTCAAAAGAATGCAAGTCGTGAACCTGTTTCTGAGTAGTCAGATTGCATGACTTTCATTATGGCGTCGTTCCACTTCTGGGTCGGTGTCCTCTCTGCCATCTTTCCTTTACAATCTTCCAGTCTGGCTTTTGCACCTCCTTTCAGTAGAGCCTACATCGCCTCCACACTACCAACCTCTACGGCATAGTGCAGCGCATTAATTGCCTCATCCGCTATGGGCTCTATTACGCAGTTCTTGAAGTCTCTCTCGTCCATCTCCACGCCCTTGTCCCGCACCAGGTTATTGAATCAACCTGTTCTACTCGGCAGACGTTTGTGAGGCATCACTACTTTGAAATCAGCAACAAATCTCAGAAAGATTCCAACTATGGCGATCAGGGCGTCGAGTTTTACCGCGTTGGCTAGTGCCGTCCAAACCTGGGCGTACGTTCCAAGGTCAGCGCCGGTACCATACTCCCGACAGAAATTCACGTGTTCGAGATTGTTCCGTTGAACGGCCCAGGACGAGGAGATTGCTGGTCGGTCGAGTACGAGGTTGATGTTTTCTACTTCCTGTTTGATGAGGTGCTGAAAGGCAGTCGAATTCAATGAGCGCCAAGTTCTTTTGTTGAACGCGGAATTGAATAGCAAACCAGCAACTTCTCTCATCTTCGAAATTGAGACATCGGTTGTGCCTCAAGCCGCGAGTCAAAATGTATGGCCACTCGCAGTTTGCCCTACTTGGTGTTTGACCGGGATGGACATCTTCGACCCCCGGGCACAAGCGCGGTGCCCGACAGTCAAATCGCCGTCTGGAAGTACTTCGCATGTCACAGATCTTGGGGCCTGATTGGAGCCTTCGCCCTGCGCCAAGTCCAAACCTAGCTTACGGTTTGATCCGCGCTTCGTGCCTCACACTTGTGGCGTGCCGATCGCTTTGTGTCGTGAGGTTACAACGACCGCTTATCTCAAACTCAGAGAGACACAAATCTTTTCTCGTTGACTCGTTGATGCTCTGTTCTGGTGTCCAAGCGATCTCGAAGCGCAATACCGACGTAAGGAGGCGTAGCCAATGACTTCTTTCCGTCTTTTGGTCCCAATTGGCTGTGGCACATTTGCAATCCGCTGGATGCGCATTGCCATGGACCGGCAGTTGTTTGATTTCGACGTGTGACTGACTTCGCCAGATTGGGGTTTTGGGGTAACACAAAGGTCTGGCGGCCCATGGTTACGACACGAGCTATCGAGTGCAATTTACCAGAGTTTGGACTTGCTTTCTAACATTGCGAAGAGAAAATCCTCAATGGGTTCTAGCTCCGCCCTTTATGTATACAGTCAACAAGCCCTAGGATGGCCAGATATCCAGAAGGACTACCTCGCCGTGCTTTGCCTCGCTCGGTGATCTGGCGCATACTTCTGTCTTGTGTACTTGATTGGCATGGCAAGCATCACGTTGCGTCGTTCGCGGCAGATCTCATGTCAGCATTTCGGAAACGAATCCCAATGCTGAGCTCTTGCCTGAGAAAAAGCGTTCAGGTAACTACTCGACTCCTTCGTGACAGAATGTCCACCGAGGGAGGAGCTGAAACGACTCCCGGTCCTTTTCCGAGCTTAACGCCTTTGGGCTGATGCCCGTCGGCCGACATGGCCAAGCTGCCCTTCAAAGTCATAACTGATCTTCTTTCATCTTCTCGTCAATTGGAACAATCAGATCAGATCAATTAATTTCAGCCGATATGGAGTCCCTCACCGACGCTCTCCATGACTATATCATAGTCGGCGGTGGTACTGCGGGATGTGTACTTGCTTCCAGATTACTAGAGGGCGATCCATCACTCTCAGTTCTCGTCATCGAGGCTGGTTCGGATGTTACCAACCACCCTCACGTTCACAAGCCGCTTGAGTCGGCCAATTTGCACTTCTCTGACATCGATTACAAGTATTTCACAACGCCTCAAGTACATCTTGATGGTAAATCTCGCTACGCTTGTGGTGTTAAAGCCCTCTCAGGCGCCGTCACGATCAACTCTGGTAGGAACAGTTACCCCATATCTTATTTGACTCAATCTCTTCTTCCATTCTCAACTAAATCTTCTTCGCGCTTAGGTGGCTGGATTCGAGGCGACGCCCTAGATTATGCCGAATGGGCTCGCCAAGTAGGGGATGACCGTTGGAGTTACGAAGGCCTCCTTCCTTATTTTCGGCGTAGTGAACATCACTTTGACCCCAACGCCGATCAAGAACAGCACGGCTTTCAAGGGCCCATGCACACTTCCTCCGTAACTTCCAGTGGCCGTCACTATCCACTGCGCGAGAACATCCTTAATGCTTGGAAACACATTGGTCTCAAAGAAATACCAGACGCCAACAACGGAGCTCCTCAGGGCGTGGCAGAGTTGGTGGAAAATCGACGTGACGGTCTTCGCCAGCTAACGAGTGTTGCATATCCGCTCAAAGGAGCCCATGTCATGACAGAGACGTTCGTCGCTCGTATCCTTCTGAGTGATGGCAAGCTTGGTAAAGTCGCCACCGGGGTCGAATTAGCCGGTGGCCTTCCGTTGAGCGTCAAAACAGGCGGTGAGGTTCTTCTCTGTGGTGGCGCCTACCGAAGTCCCCAGGTACTCATGCTTTCCGGCATCGGTGACAAAAGCATACTCGCGCGACACAGCATCCCACAGCAGATTGATTTACCGTTGGTGGGCCAGAATTTCCATGATCATCAGATGATCTTTCGATACTGGAAATTACGTCATCCTGAAAAAGGACTGGCCATGGGATCTCCCAACTTCGCTGACCCAGCATTTGAAAAGGGCAACCCGGCGGACTGGCTAGCGACTACGACAGTGCCGAAAGATGGGCTGAAAGCTGCCATTACGAAGGATGAGCGCAACATGAATGTTGATGATACCCACACTTTGCTAAGGGGTCCGCGCTCGCACCTCGAGCTGAATGTACTGTATGCAGCATTTGGAGCCGAGCAGATCGGGCTTGAGATCCCTGTTGACGGCACAGCCGTTATGACTTACTGCATGGCTTGTCTCCCAAGCTCTAGAGGGAGTATTACTTTAGGATCGAGTGACCCCACTGCTCCTCCTGTTATCGACCCCAACTATTATGCGACAGAAGCGGATCGCTACGTGTTGCGCGAAGGTTGGCGCGTCATGTCTAGGCTCATGCTCGAAAGTCCCGAAGGCAAAGATTTGGTTGCCGACGAAATTCTCCCTGAGGGTCACAAATGTCTTCAGTCAGATGCTTCGGACGACGATATTGATGCCAGAATCAAGATTGGCGGCATGAGCTGCAACCATCCAGCGGCCTCATGCAGTATGGGAAAGGTGGTCGATAGCTCGTGCAAAGTCCTTGGCGTGGAGGGTCTCAGAGTGGTAGATGCCAGTGTGATTCCGGTTCCACTAGCAGCGCATTATCAAAGCCCTGTCTTTGCTCTGGCTGAACAAGCCGCAGACATTATCCTTGCTGATAAGAGGAATTGACAGGACACGGCTTGGTCAACGTTCGTACTCTTTGGGATCCAAATTTCTTCGAAGCGGTCTGTCCTTTCATGCGATATGCAGATTAAGGTACAGTCTTAAGCCATAACCGGCAATCGTATGAGAGTTCCCGTTCACACGCTTGTTCAGCTTCTCAACCCACCACTTTCACTACATGTTAAGCCTTCTATTACGATGTAACGATTTGAGTCAGGTCACAAAACGACATGTAGTATGACTTTCGATCCTAAGTCCATCGGTGCACTGAGTGCAAAACCTAAGCCGCATGTTCGTAGTGCTAAAACGGATTCCTGAATCGCAAAGTTTTAAACCGACTATATCTCCAAGCCACGTTGATTTTGAGCGTTGCAATTCTTTGAGTGGTAGTATTTATTGTCTTTTGTACTAATTCTCTTCTAATCGACACTCGGATTGTAGTGGTTTTCTTCGAGCTACGCTGATAGTACTTATGCAGATAGGCTTTGTAGTTTCATGTTGTGATACCGATATAGAGGGGCAGACCAGTTGTTGACTTCGACTCGAAACCGGCATGTATTATGTCAAAAGTAATAACCAGTAAAGCATTGCTTGACCACGTTGAGAATTGCATCATCGATGGAAAGCTAAACATACTCTCGATACTGAAACTGAAAATCGGTCTGTCGACTATGCGAATACATGATCACGTTGCATCAGTTTCAAATTTTGAATGGGAGGCTGGGGCTCGGCTTTGGCGCGCGCTACTAGAAAGTGCTAAGAATTGAAACGACCTCTGTGTACCAATAATTGCCCGATATTCTTTCACCCAGCAAGATGCCATAGAGCCAAAGCGTCACCCAAAGAGCCGCGACAACTCGTCGATAGATGATGCCATATGGTTCCGAACAGTTGCTGAAGCACCCTTCCACTGCGAGGAAGCCTACTGGGTCGCTTTCCAAGGATTAACGCTTCAATCCTTACAGATGGATAAGCCCTGCCCAACAGCCAATTGAAAGCTTTTCTGGCTGCTTGGAAGCCCTGCGGCCCCGTAAATCGCCAAGCTATTAGATACTCTGTGGACCACCGCTGAACTACACGCCCAGCTCAGCCTCCACAGTCGCAAAACCACCATGAATCCTTCGGAATCCTGCGGAAACCATCATTATCCTCACGGGACGCTCTTGATTCTTCCATTCCATGCCTGCGCGACATCACTATACCTAAGTCCAGCATGTACTCTGCCGTCGTCCCGCACTCCTCCTTCGTCGCTCTCTTCACCCTGTTAATTGCTTCGACGTCGGCGACATGCTACTACCCCAACAGCACCGATGTCACAACCTCCGGTATCGCATTTACATCCTACGCACCATGCAACGCCAGCGCCGAGGCCAGTATGTGCTGCCGGATCAACGTTACAGCGGGAGACCATTGTCGCAGCGACGGGCTATGCGACAGTCCCGATTATCGTTACTTGTGGAGGGAGAGCTGCACTGATCCGACGTGGAAAAGTCCGCATTGTCAAAAACTGTGTCTAAATTACGATGGTAAGTCGACCCTTATCGTGAGGAGGAGGGAAGAGAATAGTGCATGTAGGATGGCTTGATGCTTATATTGAATGGATAGGCCTTGATCAATGGGGCAGCAGTGTCAAAGGCAACAATGTGGAGGTAACAGAATGCGACAATGGCAGCTTCTGCTGCGGGGTTGGGACGAATGGCTCCACCTGCTGTACCGAGGCGAGAGGGGTATGGATGGTTGATGGGAAGGAAACAAACGCGAACCCGAGTACGACGTTCTCGACTGCACCGAGCCCTTCTGCTGCTTCGGCTCCGGCAGCTGAGACCTCCCAGCCGGTGGCGGTGGCACATCATTCGAACGCTGGAGCAATAGCTGGAGGTGTCGTGGGTGGGGTTGTTGCGTTGATCCTGCTGCTTGGTCTGCTGTACTGGATCAAGAGGCGAAGACATAGCGGTTTCACGTCGAAGCCCCAGGAACCACATGCAGAATTGGACATGGGAAAAGAGAAAAGTGTCTTGACAGAGCTACCATCTGTCGACCGACCATACGAAGCGGATAGCCAGTCGAGATTTGAAATGGGTGGCGGCACGTGGCAGACATAAAAGCATACGAGCTCGCCAAGGTAGTCGCCAGGTCGAGGACTTCGCGAGTAGGAGCACGTCATTGTCAGCTATTGACGAAGCGTTTACTTCTTTTGGCTCTGTGAGGTACAACATGGTTGGCGCTCTCCAGAATCGCTTCATTGAGTATCCTCCAATATTGTTGTTGTATTCCCACGGTCACCCCACCTCAGCCCAGCCGGCCGACGCTCCCTAGTCTGATTGAACCTCGCAGCCTCAATCAACCCCTCCAGCCTGACAGCAGAATAGTACCCCACCGTCAACTCCAGCACCCTCAACTTCCCCACCAACATCGTCCCTCCACACATCGACCCACCCGTCACACACACCGCGAGGATCTCCTCCGCCGGCTTCGTCAGCGTCTGCAGCCGTAACGTATCTCGAGCCTCAGGACCTGTGACATCCAGCTTTACGACGCAGTTTTTGATGGGCCCGCTGTGCCAGATGTAGGGAAGTGGGATGGAGCGCGGGCTGTGCGCAACGTCGCGGCCGAGCACAGTCACGTGGCCGGGGTCGGTGTAGCGCATCTTCGAGATTGCATCTCGGCACTCGTCGAGGCGGGGGCGGAGGCAGGCGGGGCCGGAGGGGAAACAGGAGGGGAGGTTGGCGGCGTTTGTGTGGAGAGATGTGGAAAGAGCAAGAGAGAGGAATAGAGAGAGGGTGAGGAATGGGAGAAGCATATTCTGCTAAGAGGGTGCGATGTCGTTGAGATCTGATACTTTTTCGTCTGACAAGGGTGAATAGAAAAGTCAGGGGTCCCTTGATATAGACCATTGAACAAGAAGATCTCATTTCGGGACCGGAAATAGCTCATCTTGCCACGAAGACGGTTGGAGTGAAGGGCAGCGCAAATCGCGCAAGTCGCATGCTCGGTACGATCATGGAGTCATCGGAGTGGTCCCAAGTCATTGGTATATCCCCTTTCTCTGTTCTAATGAAATTCCGTGAGCGAGATCAATGATTGGGAAAGTCTAGCTCCTCCGCATAGAATGGAGAGAATGCAGGAAGCTACCACACGAGCCGCAGTGCTTCTTCGGTCCAGCCCGGTGGTCCTGCAAGATTCTATACGTTACAGCAGCAGCCAACCGTCACAAGTCTGCATCTACGTGTGCATGCATCTCATGTGTTCTGTTCAAGCGTGCCAAGCTCCTCATGGCTTTCGTTTCCACCAATCAATGAGATCCTCAACATTCCGTCGATGGATGACATATCTACCTGTACAAGAGATGGTATTCATCCTCCTGTCGTCTTCGTCCCTTACCTTACCTTGCCACCCTTACCAGAGACCTATGTAGTTGACAGACCGATAGCTCGATCTCAAAAGTTATACTCCTTATTGATGCAGGAACGCCTGGTTATCTCTCACCGACTGCGCCGGCACGAAGTGGTGCCCACAATCCTTGGCATCTATGAACGAACGCAAAGACGGAAGGTTTAAGGACTGAATCACCAGTGCAGACCCACAGGCAAACCGTTGAAGCATGACTCACTAAATCACAACAACTAAGAGCAAGGCCTGGAGGTGGTTCTGAACTCATAGGTGATACGAGGGATTCCTGAAGAGTGCACTATTCCGACGCATGGGATCGAACATCACATGGCGCGCTTGGTAGGTAGTCAGCAGCCGAGCCAGCCGCGAGGATAGCGATGTCAAAAAGCTGGGCGGCTTACTGATCTCAATCAATGATTGATGAGAGTCATAGGTACTTGAGAGGCAGAATGATATGGATGATGTCTCAAGCGAAAAGCAGTGGTATAGATTAGTTCTCCAGGCGGACTTTCAGACAATGTGCACACTCCCTGCCACATTCGGAGAAATTGACAGCAAATGCTCGGATCTGTGTCCGTAGAGAAGCATCATGCACACACTGTTTATAAGAGTAGGGCAATACCCTTGATTCTGCATGCAGATCTCACCTCTCCCTTGATTTTCTATAGCAGAAAAATTGAATCAGGAAGCGAGAGCCACCAAGCTGCCTGAATCGTTGAGTCGTCCCTGCTGGTCATACCTCGTCGTAACCGCCGACAACCTCGTTGTCTTATGGTATTGGAATCATGCCGCGCGAACCGAGACACAGCGCGAGCGTTCTCAAAGCGTCTGTGCCTAGAAATTTTCTGCATCTAATCCAGGAATCAAAGCTCTTGTCGTGTAAGTCAAAAGTACTCTCCTTGATGTTACAAGCTTATTGCAGTGAAGGTTCGCCGGCCGACGTCATACGATAGCCTATTGGACGCCTCATGACCGACTGGCCGAGATACCCCCAAGCATTTTGCTCTGCTGCTGGATCCCTTGTGGAAGTCTCGTCAAATGGAAGCCATTAAGGAAGCCCTCCTCAAAGTCCTGATCTGCTCAACACCAGAATCCCCAAATTCGGCTTTCTTTGCACAGCTCGACGGGGGAAGCCCACGCTGGGCACCTGGTGCAGCAAGTGTAGGAGACGAGGAGAAGCTCGCAAAGATGCAGAGTAAGATTCGAACGCAGCTGGGAGACCGAAAGCAGACCAACGCAGGTGATAAAGTAGTGATCTTAGGTCAACATGAAGTCGATGGGGAAATGTTTTGTCGCTCTGGGATACTGCTATGAGTAACATGGATCAGGGCAGGTACCTCTGGATAAGATGAATTGAGATAGTGGAATAAGGGATACCGCCGGCTTTGCTGTTTGTGATGCTGGATCCTAGCTCGAATGATTAGATGTTGTAGAGTCGTGATAAAATTTTAGCTAGGGCGTAAGTCGTCATGGAATTAAGTCTTCTGTCTGTTCTACGCTCTTTGTACTTGGACTGTCACGTTCTTGAAATGTTGCTAGGCATCGTTTGGGGTACCAAGTGGCTTGAGGGAAGCACGCGCCATTCTTTGTCCACGTTCAAATACGATCATGGAAAGGCCGCACATACGAGAGTAGGCGTGAAACATTTGCTCGATACCCAACAGCGTTCTCGCCACGGTGGAATAGTGTAATTCCGGAGTTCCAGGGTCTGCATATCTGGAGACCTCTATGAACACACCACGGCTTTGGTATTGGTATTTGTCGGCTCGGACGGGCAGGTCACCATGATCATAAACTGCCGTCAGATACAAATCATATCAGGCTTCGATAATGTTCGTATAGACATTTTCAGCCTGCATAACACGATGATAGTAGAGAACAAGAAGCTTAGTATCCGAGTTCGGGATAAGCCATTCGAAAGGCACTTCTGGTCGCGGCAGGTTCACAACTGACGTGGTATTGCTCGTAGCTTCATTGGAAGGTCCTAGCACAAAAGATGAAGAATTCTGTAAGACAGCGCTTGATGATGCGGGGCTCAACAAGATTGCCAGGACGTACGTGTGTAAAAGCAAGCCACGCCACATTTACTGCATTATTTTGCAGATTGATGATAACAGGATATGGTAATCAATTGAATGGGAACATTCAACGTTAACGATCAAACTTATCTTGCCGCACCATCGCGGCGCCTACTTTTCACTCGCGATACGCGAAAGATGTTGCGGCATTGTCAAATTCGTACGACTCTAGACAGCCACTTGAAATGATATGCGGCATTTTCCAGCGTATCAAGCCTGTGCGATAATAGGAAAGAAGTTTTGAGTAGCGTTCGATAGCCCATAGGGTATTCACGGCAGGGTGTCCCAATGCTGATACTACCTTGTAGTCGGGGTTACTGAGACGCAGTAAGCGAAATGAAGACGGTAAACCTATTCGATATAATGCCGTCGGCTTGCCAACACTCGCTGGTTGCAACCATGATCTGCAAGGTCTGGTAGACTGCTGACCCAGTGGTGCTCCATGTTTGTTGTGGAGTTGCACCTCCCGTCAAGGAACTTATATCCCAAAGTGGTTACTAAAGTCTGAGTAAGCATTATCAAGCAAAGCATTATCAAGCAAAGCCATTGACCAATCAGCATGAGGGCGACCTCGTTTGGTGGGGAACTCTGTCTACTAGCACAATTACTTACTAAGTATGTTACCATCAGCACCGTCCATGTGAACCATACTTTGGCAGACAGTACAAGTTACTTGAGCCCATGAGACGGTCGGAAGCTACGAGTCGGATTGGACTGGGACCTCGACTACTGCGGCAACGCTTGGTGCGGTGATGAAGGTACGTCTCTTCACCGCCTGTTGCCGCTGTCTTTCACCATCCAGAAAGCTCCCCGGAAATTGACGCTGTTGCAGCTGCAATGGATCAACGCAATGGAGCGATGCCTACCTCAATCTTATCAGATCGCTCGCGTTCACACAACGCCGTCTTGCCTCTCAATGCTATATCCACCCAATCCCGTTGGGTGTGCGATGGTTCCCACAAAGATGCACGCAAAAGAATGAATGTCAAGGATTTTTGAGTTAACTCTGTCAACTCGCGTTCAGCATGTTTATGGAACTGCCTGTGTCTGGCTTGCATCGCCTCTTCCACACGAATCCATCTTCATCTACTGCGCTCCGCAATCAAGCTCCTCTCGAATCAGTGACTGAAGAAGTACACACACACGACCTCTTATATCCCGCTCTCGAGGTTTTGCTTCATACCCAGCAACATGCCCCACTCCCACAGGTCGATCCAGCATCGGCTTCTACAACTGCAAATACCTTCGATGAGTGGATCGATCTGAGCATTGAATCTGGAGACATCCAAGTTCTGGTGGCACAGGATGGGAACACGATCAGTCAACAGCCAAGGGTCCTGTACGATTCTAAGTCTACGAAACTTGATTCACGGCCGACTAGCCCCCAGGATCCGTCAAAGTATGGGTTGGGAAGCTCCACGACGCACAAGAACGGACCAAAAGCGTCTCTAAGCAGAACCGATGTGGATGTGGCGCGGAGAGACCACGGTCTTCACTCTGGGAATCAAGCGCGTGTCAAAGATACGCTTGGAGGTAATCCGCCACCAATTTCACCTACATACGAACGGGGTAGGGCGCTTACCGGATCGAGGCCGCGCAAAGAGTCCACACAGCCTATCCTAGACAGTGTCGAGACCCTCCATGCGAATTTGGCCAGGGACAATCGAGAAGAAACAAATGCTTTCCTCGATTGTATGTTTGGGTTTACCGGCCTGCCTTTGGTGTCTAGTACGAAAATTCATGTTGACCCATGTACATCGACCAGTCTGGCATGGAAAGCACGGGGCATACCCAGGTCAAATGATTTGGGTTCGCACCGGCTATCAGCGACAAAGCGGACACTCCTGAATCGCTCAATGACTTCAGAAGGACCACAACTTATGTCGAGCTCTCAAGCTCTCGCTGGCAAGTTTTCCAGCAACACAGATGCCATCGCCCCCACGATGCTGATTACCCGAGTCTTCTCCGTTGAGAAACCAAGCCCTGTGCCAGTTGAATCCCCAAGCTTTACGCCGCGCGACGATCATAAAGTAGATAGTGCGCTGCAGCAACCGCAGGATGAGAAAGTCAAACCAGTCAGAGTTCCTAGGTTCGCTGTGTCATTGGTGCTTCATGTTCCTCGGAGTAAGAAAGGTCATCAAAAGTCTTCATCAATGCGCAAGGCAAGCATTAATGGGTCATTCGAAGATTCTCATATCTCTACCATTCGCCCAGCTGACGACTTCGACGCTTCTGCTACTGATTATGACATCGAGCGAATCACAGCACATTGGAACGTCCTGACGCGTGTTCTATCGTCATTGGAAACAGCGGCTCGAAAGGAAATTCAGGTCTTGTTGTCTAAGACTGATCAACCAGAACCCACCCAACTGACAGCAACCTCTGTAACAAGTTTATCGGGCTCACCTCCGCATCCTCGACAAAGGGAGCCTAAGCAACCTTCGCAGCGTATTATCCATCTCCTTGATCACGCCCTGCAACACTCAAGTGATGTCGCTACCGCGTCAGGAATGGCCAGTCTTCGCATTTCACACGCTCTAGACATTCGCCGCGTGGCTACTGCCCAAGGCCGGTGGGGCGTTTGGAGGGAGGAAGCCCGGTGGGTCGGTCAGTGGGCTAATGGCAGAGAGCAGAACTTCTTCCTATTCAATCTATTAACTGCCTTTCTCGGACACCATACCGACTGGCTGAACTATCTGCATCATGAAATAGGTGGGCAGAAACTAGCGCAGCATGCAAGCGAGGAAGCGCACCCCGTCCGGCGGCGCACTGTCGTCGTCTCAGCGGATAGAATGGCTGCTCGAAGACTGATTTTTCTGGTTTCTACGTTCTTACCTGGTACATCTGTGCTACCTCACCATGGTGGACCAGACCGTCCATTCTTGTCCAGGTCCAGCTCAGGTCTCTCTCAGTCTCCTCCTTTTGGTGTGCCACTTTCTCGGGAAGTATCTTTGCGACGGACAATCAATTCAAGACAAAGGGCCCGGAAGACCGATTATCCACTTCATATACATGAAAGATCAATAAGCTTTTCAACCCCGGATTCGTCGACGGATGATGATCAGCTGGACAGCTTACCAAGACATGCTCGTCGATCGTCGGACACATACTCAATCAGGAGTCTTGCGCTACCAATTCCTCTAGGATACAACAACACACGCAAAAGCAGCATCACTACCGACTCGACGCCAGTACCTCGCTCAGATATACCAGTCCCTCACTTTTCGGGCTTTTCGTACGACAAGCCTGGTACTGCGGCAGTGCCCCGGCCTGGTAGTAGTGGTAGTCTTGCTTCCCTGTCTCTAAGAAAAACCCTTTCACGCTCGGATAGCTCTGGGGCAGCTTTAAGTCCCGACTCTCCAAACACCAGCAGATGGGGAAGCATGTTGAGCGGTTTCTGGAGTGCACGACGGGGTTCATCCACAGAAGGTACGGATGGCATGGCTTCTCCGAATGACGGTTTGGGGATCTTAGGAATACCGCACTCCACTAGTCCACGTTCGCCTAGCAAACTAGCCCGGATGGCCGAAGAAGCCTTTTATAGCCCATCATTAACTGACACCAGTGATCAAGACCACTCACAAGGGCCGTCAAGTCCTGGTACCATCACCGAAGCAACCCCCGCGAAAGACATTCCTGAACGGCCAAAGACAGAAGAATTTCCTTTAAATCTTTCCATTGACACCAATGATGGGGTTGTCGACGTTGACCTGCCCGCTACCAAATCTTCTCCGTCTTCATACACCTCATCAGTTGATTCACCACAAATGGCGAACACAGCTTCGAGTAGCTTCAACGACCATTCTTCTCTCTACGGTCGGGCCTCAAACCATAGCTCACAACTCTCAGAGAACAATGCATCCATCGATGTAGCCGGTTATATCAGGAGGTATCATCCAGACTTCGCCTTACAAGCCGTGCGGCCCTACAAGAGCCTCAAAGAAGAGGTCAAACAATCTATGCGCGATGAGTCTACGCTATCTGCCCCTAAAGCAAATGAATGGACCGACGTCTGCACCACGCTCATAGCAGACACAACAAATTTTTCAATAACCCGTCTCTCCCTTCGCCGCAAGCATGGGTCGAACCCCATCGAGGAACAGTTCACCGAGGAACCCGTCATGGATCTCGACCCTACCCTCACTGACGCCGTCGAACGCATCCTCGCGCAAAACGGCCAATCATCCGACGACCGTTCCCGAGCCTCGTCTCTATCCCGCCAGTCTAGCAAGCCCCGCCACGCCCCCGGAACAAACAGTCCCGTCCCTCAGATCCCGCGTAGCGAGTGTAAAAACATCATTGTCGGCGCTCTTGAGGAAGTGGCAAGAAGTGTGGTCGCTGAAGAGACACAGGACGGAAAAGGTAAATACGTTGCCACTGGAAATGATCGAACTACAATGGTGGATAGTACACTGAGGGAGGGCGTCAGAAAGTGGCTGAGTGAGCGCACAGCAGTTTGATTGAGGCTCGGGATTCATTCGCTGCTTCAGCTTTGTGCTTTCCCAACAGAATTTCTCTGCTGTAGAAGAGTGAGCTAGTGGATATGGACGATCTGGGATGTACAGAGGGTTTTTTTCCAGGATTTCTTGCTAGCCGTTTAGCGTGCGATTTGGCTTACGATACCCTCTCGAATCTCTTCCTACTTTCTATGTTCGATACCCGCAAGATTTCTATAGATGACAGAATACTTTCGAATGATGGCGAACCGGCCACGACTTTCGCATGCTCTCTTTGCATTGTCCATCACATCACGTTGCAAGCCAGAAGACTACAAGCCAGATGACTACAAAATCGATCCAGCGAGCCCCTTCCCTCCCATCTATGTCGGATCTCACAAAGGCAGCACAGACCCCCAGAGCATCCACAACTCTAAATCCCCATCGCCTATTGCATCCGTCAGGCCTTCCGCACGATCTCAACATGATAGCGCAACAGCATCCGCTCTTCAAGTCTCAACCCGCAAGCAGCAAACAGCCAAATCTTGTGGTGCTCTACAACAACCACGACGAAATCCACAAAACCAAGCCTCCTTCGAGAGCGACCTTCATATATTAAGCTTTTACTTTCCAATAGAGTCGATATCCCACAACCAAGCTCATCCCCCCTCCAGCGCGACCCCCCTCCTCACGACATCTACATCCTCCTTCCCAAACGCGCCTTTATCCGTCCAATCGGTCCTGGTCAAGACGTTGCAGGTGGGGAAATGGGGATACAGAGCGTCGGCTGCGGCGGAGCGGATCTAGCACGTTACATATAAGTCGTTAGCTCATCGCACCCCAAGTGGTTGGTTCATTGAGTTACGGATGTGTTTATGTCTTCTCTGGACCTCCCTGTTGGGTGGTTGGGTTCAAGCAAGGCAAGATATATATATTGGTGGTTTGTGTTATGGACTGTAGGTCTAGCCTCCACGGGTCTTTCAGCCAATCATGAAGCCGTCGATACCGTCTTTTAGGGATTGCCGATAGATGGTGTATGGGATTCTAGATTGGAATTTACAGTGATTTGATTTGGAGGGCTTACCATTGGATAAGGATGCAGCAGCAAGCCGCAGAGTCTGCCCAGAGTGGTTTGGCGGGTGGAGGGAATATGCGCGAGGGAAGAGTAGCAGACAATGCATGCGAGTATTTTGCGGACGTTGGTAGATCTGTGGTGAGATTTTGCGAGAAGAGGGAGGAGGGTTTGTGACCAGTCAAGTGGTGGCTCTAGAGTCGCGACACGGTCGAAGATGTTGATCTCGCTTAGGAAGGCTAGAGCGGTGAGTGTGGGGAGGAAGAGTCTTTCGTTGTGCTGATTGTCGGTAAGGATGGTGAGGAGGCTGGCGAGGAGAGTGTGCAGTTGGGCGTCGCAGAGGGTGTCGATATGCGATGCGAGGGCGGCGCGGGAGGCGCGGAGGAGGGAGTCGGCGCCGGAAGCGGTGGAAGTGAGGAGGCCTGCGAGGATGGGGGTGAGGAGGTAAGGGTGCGTGAGCGTGAGGGTTAGGATGTGGGTGAAGTAGGTGGAGGTAGTGGTTGGCAGTTGGGGCGGCAGGTTTGTAGGGGGGAAGAGGAGGCGGTGGTGGTTTTGCAGGCATGACCAGGCATGGTTACGCACTTTGTCGAGCTTTTCGACGGAGAGACGACAGATTCTTGAGGTTAGGAGTTCCTGGGACTGTTTGGCCAGGGAGGTATGATATTGCAAGGCTATGTCTGCGGCATCGATGGCTTCAAGACGGAGGAGAGAACCCACGTCACCTCGCTGATCGTTGGTATAGTCGTCGAGGCAGCGAGTCATAGCTTCGACCAATGAAGTGCTCATTGCGCCCTTGACGGTCTGGATACACGATTTGAGACTTTTCATAGCCCACACCCTTATTTCGATTTCCAGGTGAGGGTCAACTTGGCCCAGTAGGCTGTCTAATATACTTCTTGAAAGCTCCTTCGATGAGTCCAATTGCTCGAACGCAGCGCCGAGCGCCGCTAACGTGCCGTATGGTTTTGTCCTTGGTCTGCTGATGGTTGATATCCAAGATTGAACAAGCTTCTCTCGCGTAGGAACATCAGAAAAATACAGTAGCTCTCTTGCAGCTGCCGTAGCTGCGTTGATGACCAGGTCTTCTGTGCGCCCTAAAGATAAACGTAATATTTCAATACTCTCGTTGAAGCTCGCATGGAATATTCGAGCAGTTATGCTTGCTATGGGCGAAGATGAGCGTGCGGCAGAACCGAAGGTAGCTATCAATTTGCATGTCGCCTCTGCTGTGAGGTGTGGCCGAAGGGTAGGAGTGGCCAGGTCTTTGCCCGCTGTGGGAAGATCCTCGAAAAAGGTCGAAATGGAAGTCAAGCTTGGAATTGAACCAGCTTTAATGGCCACGTTATCTGACTCCATGACGGCAATGATAGCGGCCAAGGATAGTACCAAGCCTTGACGCTCCTCAACTCGACGATTAGTCGTCAATCTCAGACAGTCCCGTACCTTCTGTAGACTTTCGTTCGGACTTCTGCGAGCTAGTCCTCCCACTGCGGTCGCAGCGTCCCGGCGAGAAGGTGCGTCTACAGATCCAACGCCCCTGGCCCCGAGGAGGCCATCTAACAGGGCGCACCAGTAAAGCCGATCGAGATCTGATGCCCCCAATGCTACATCGACAAGCGCTCTAGAGCGCAGAGCGACCGCGTGATAATCAACAACCTGAACAATGGGGATGCCTCGATCTATAGTGTCAGGGTGCCTGCCGATTAGCTCTTGCAGAGCAGCTGATGCTCCTCGCCGGATGTTTCCCGACGAATCCGAACAAGCTGCGACCACGATCTCGTTAGCCAGAATCTGAAGCACCGAGATTGATCGCTCTAGGTAGCCGGCTGAATCTATGAGTGACGTGTCAGTTGCGAAAAGCTCTTCTGTCGTGTATCGCCTCGCTAGAGCCCAGATGCCAAAGCATGCAGCGTCGCGGACATTTGTGCCGATCGATGCGCCAACCGCCGAGCGTTGTTCAAATCTCAGTGCAATTACGAGAAGGTTGACTATACTCGATAGCTGTTCTGGTGGGGGAGAGCGACGATAGAGAAGTTGTGAAAAGGCTAGAACGAGCCCGTGCCACCTAAGCGGATTGACAGCGGTGATGTCACGCTCAAGAGAGCTCTGTTTGGAGTTCTGAAGGTCATGATTAGCTACTTTTCGGCCAGTAGCGACGTCTTCCCACGAAACGTTCTCTTCTAGGCTACCAAGTAGAGCCTCGACAATGTCAGCAGCTTGCGCAGGGTCGAGCCTAGCAGCGATGACACTTAAGGCCTTGCTTGCCGCATATCGGACGGGCGTGTCCTTGTCCCCTAGACTCGTCAAGATATGATCGATAACCTCTTCCAGAGCATCTTCACTTGAGAGCTGGGTATAGGAGGGTTTCTCTAGCCCGTTGTGTAGAGTATGAACAATTATTGCCCGAAAGATTTTAATAACTAGCTTGCGAGCAAGCGCAGAGGAGTAGATGGCTTTTTCATTTGCCGAGACTTGTGCGACGATCGCTTGAGCGCCTTTAAAGATGATCGAGAGATATAGACTGATTACATTGGAGTCGGCAGACGTGACCACTCCGGCAAGAAAAGAGAGCGCGCCGATATGAGCATATATCGATCTCTTACCAGACTCGTCTGACTCCAACGTCAATGAAGCGAGTGCCCACTCAATCAAGCACTTCGCAAGATCATATTGACGCATATCTGGCCGTAAAGCTATCCGCACTAAAAGAATAGCAGCTGCTTCTCGCTCTTTACTTGCTACTCTCATGGTTTGAACGGCGATTCCTGTGGCGTGCCTCGCTGACCAAGGCATCGCCGTAGGAAGAGTAATCTGCAGATCGCCGGTCTTGATATTATCGATTGAGGAAATGCTGGCTAGATCAAACGGTGTAAGCATGAGATGAGATATCCACAATAGCATGACGTATCTCTCTTCCCAGGTCATGCTTGCACGTTGAGAAGGCTTGCTACCGTGATGACTCTCAACCTGGCTCCAGAGAGCGTATGCATAGAGCATTGGCTCCAGGAACTTAGGCTCATTCTTTAAGAAATGACTGATGACCTTGTATCCTCTGATCTTACAAAAAGTGTACAAAATTTTGCTTATTGCCCGTGGAAGCGGTATGGCGTCTTCCGATGCGTAGGTATCCTGATTGATATACTGGTCAGCAAACCTCATCAGGTACCCTACAAAAGCCGATATTAGAGGAGGAATCAGTCTTTTGAGATGTTGATCTAGTAGCTGAGGCCATTCCTGAAATGGCTCGAGCAGTCTTATCAATGCGTTGGCTTGGCTGTGTTTGACTACTAGCCTGTCATTTCGCAGGAACCGTGCCAGTAAGGTTTCGAATTCTGGAATCAGGTCTGAAGAGGCTTTCTGCAATTTGAGCTCTGCGTCTCCCGCCATCACTCAAACGGACGTTTGAACCGAGAGCATACAGTGCTTCGTCATGTCTATGGTTTAGTACATTAGGTGGTATCTATGCAATTAACAAATATGGCGATAGAGGGATCGATGATACTTGCCATCAACATCAAACGAGACTACATGGGAGTGAAAGTAGGACTACAGGATCTTATCTAATCTATTAGCGCTTTCACAACGGTTGTCGCCCTGGGCCTTAATTTTAGATCCCCGACCCAACTTCTGGCAACTCAATTTTGATCGACTTTCGCATTTCGCTATTAAAAAATATAAATTAATCAATTGTTACTCTAGACACGTCGCGCTTTCTAAAATTGCTTTGCTTATAAGTTTTGATTATAAATTGTCAGAACTATAGAAATTGCAAAGTTTGTTAACAAACTTAAGATATAGTAAAAAGTCTAAGTCGATCTTTGTTTTCTGAGTAGACTGATCGCGTCGGGTCAGGTCGATTTGTTACGCTGCTACTTCCTAAGAGGTCTTAGGGGTATTAGAGAGGGTTGTATTGTTGAAGAGATCTATAGACGTCTTCAGGCAATGCAAGCAATCACTTGATAACAAGAGTTGCAACTATAGACAATTTCTATGTTCAATGAATCTTAAGAGAGATTCGATGAATCAAAGTAACAATAAGTAGAAACTTATGATGAGTTGAACACGATTCATAAGGGAGTCGCGTTCAAAAGCTATATATCTTTTTCATCATTAGAAGTTCAAGATGTTTAAAATGATTAAGATTTTGATCATCTTAATTATTTTGATCAAAATTTAAGGTGTTTAAGAATTAAATCATTTTGATCATTTTGATCTTGTTGATAAACCTTCTCTTCTTAATTATCTTGTGAAGAACGATGCGCGACAACTAGTATATATTAGCACGCGACTCGTAACACTATTTTCTCTTTTCAAGAATGTTCGTTTCGAAACTATTTATTCTTTTTTTATTATATTAACGAAATTGATTATTGAACAACGTTGCAATTCGATTGTTGATTGTCGCTATAAATACGTTTCTATCTTAATGCGTTCTTGTTGAGCTTATGTATCGTTTGACGTACTCTATTAAGTAAATTAAGAATACCTCAAGTGTGAGAAATGTTATTAAAAGAATCGAAAATGTAATCTAGCTTCTAACTATCAAAGAATGAATGAAATCATAAAGAAGATCAAAAAGCTAAATAATAAAATAACGAAATTGCGCCTAAGAATTGCGCGTAAGACGAAACAAAAAAAACACTAACTTCGTCGTTTAAAAGATATAAGAGATGTTAAGTCGAAAAATATCTTAAAAATCGAAGAAGACGAAAGAGAGATCAAAAATGTTAAGAAGATGTTCGAAGTCTTATTCGATACAAGCATTGATTTATTTTTATTTGCTCTTTTGTTTCCTAGTGTTTTGTTTTTTCTTATAAGTGAATTTGTTGTTAACGAAATTATCGCAACTTGTTAGAGCAATTCTTTAGATTCTTAAGTAACTCTTATGTGTTTTTAAAGATAAAATATTTTTTTTATTTAATAAGATACTTTTGATTTTCTTGTTGTAGAATTTTCTTAATTTTAAATTGTTTCTCTTTCTATAAATAAAAATAAAAGGTGTCTTATAAAGACGTAATTAAATTTGCTAATTTTAACAATAAAATATAAAATACTAAAAATACTTTAGCGTTTTTAAGTAAATCGAGTTTGTAATTAATTGATTTTTTAATCTTCTTAACGAGAAACGATTCGACTTTGACATGATTTAATTTCTTGCTTAACTTTCTTGTTCTAAGATTTTTTGTAAAAAGATATATTTTATTTCTCTCTTTTAATTGAGATGTCGTTTTTCGTTTTTTATTTTAATACTTAATCGATTTCTTTTGCATTTTTAAGATGTTGTCGTATATCTTTTTTAATGTTGCTATTCTTTCGATGACTAATTGCGCAAACAAATGTGTACGCTCTTCTCTAAAAAGATTCGATTTCTTGTTATAATTAACGAAGAATAAAGTTATCTTAGTAATATTTAAAATCTTTGCATTAAGTGCTAATTGTGCTATAGATAAAAGTGATATTTAATTGCTATAAATATTGTTGATGTAATGTCTCAAATATTGCTTAAGACTCTAATTTGTCTTTTTTATTTAATTATTCGTAATTAAGTGATAGATAATAGACATTCGAAGTCTTGTATTTAACATTAAGAGAAACGTCTTCTAATAATTAAACGTGAAGAGCTTGTCTTTGTCACTAGTTAGTTTCTTAAATACATCGTAATATTATATAAGTCGATTTAATATAATGTATTTTAGTTGTTTTGCGATGAACTTCTCTTTGCATGCGATAATATGTGAGTACTTAATAAGCTTATTAATTATTATTAGTATCGAATTATATTTGTCTTCAATTGTTAAATTCGTCAATTTTGACAATTTAATAATAAAGTTTATCGTAATTTTATTTCATGACGATTTAGATAATTTTTAATATTGAATTTCGTTATAGTTCGCATGTGTATTATATTTGTTTTGTTAATAACTAAGATATCGTTTAATGTATGTTTCGACAACTTGTTTTATTTGTAAAAACTAACAATGTTAACGTAAAAACTAAAGAATTTTAGTTACTTTTAAGTGCTTTTGCAATAATTCGTCATAATACTCTTTTATATATTTGTTAATTTTGTTAATAAATATCTAGAGTTTTTCTTTTTTTATTAAAAACTCTTTTATATCGTTTTGAAGTATTTGTAGTGTAACATTTAGCTCGTATTTGTTTGCTAATAATGATTCATTTTAATTAATCTTAAGTATATTGTGATTAAACGATTCTTTCATTTTTATATAATTATTTCTTTTGTTAAATGCGTCTACTTTGTTATTATCTTTATCTAAAATATATTGTATCTTAAACTTGTATTGTTCAAGTTTTTCTAATTATCGCATTTGCCTTCTATTAAATTGCTTAATAATAGTGAAATGTATAAGATTTTTATGATTTGTAAGAATTATAAGTTTAAATAATTCTTTCGTATATACTTTTCATAACTTTAAGAAGACTACTATAGCGAGTAGTTTCTTATTGTAAACATTATAGTTTTGTTTAATTAACGAAAGTTTTCTCGAAAGATATGTTATTAAGTGTTACATATTTTTATGTTTTTAATTGAAGCATACATTAATAACTAAATTTAATGCGTTAATTTTAATTCTACTTAATAATTGCGAATTGTACATTTTTAATATTAATTTTTTCAAGCATTCTAGTTTAAGATCTTAAAATAATTTCTCTTTTGCGAATTCTTATAATTATAACGTATTTTTTTTCGTAAAATTCGTTAATGATATCGCGTTTACTAAGTAGTTTTTGATGAACTTCTTATTATAATTTATGAAATTTAGAAAGAATTGTATTTTCTTAATATTTATCGATGATTTTTATTTTTTAATTGCTTGTAACTTTTTAAGATTTATGTATACTTTATGTCGTTCAACGACAAATTTAAAGAAGTTAATTTTCTTTTAATGAAATTCGCATTTCTTTGATTTAAAATGTAAATTTTTTATATTTAAACATTTTAATACTTTGAAGATATAACTAACATATTCTTTTAAGATTTTTGAGTAAATTATGATGTCGTTCAAGTATGTTATGACAAATTGATTTAAATATTGTCGTAATATATCATTGATTATTTTTTGATACGTTGTTAAGACGTTCGTAAGTTCGAACGACATTACTATGTATTTGTATAATTTATATCGTATGCGAAAAATTGTTTTTTACTCTTTCTTTGTTTTTATTCTAATCTAGTTGTACGCTTCTTATAAGTTCAATTTAGTAAAGTATTTTACTTCGAATAGTTAATTTTAAAGCTCGCTAATATTGAATAGTAAATATCAATTTTTAATTGTAATATTATTTAGCTTTTGATAATTAACACATAAACGAAGAGTTTCATTCTTCTTTAATACAAAGAGAATCGAATATCTTGCCTATAATTAGAATTTTTTAATAAATTTTTTTTTTTCGTTTTTTGCTAGATATTTGCGAAGTACTTCGAGCTTTTTCTTAAATAGAGCATATATAAGTTCAAACGTAAATTGTTTGCCTAATTTAAGTTTAATTTCATGATTTTACAATTAATGTTTAGAGAAAGCTTTTGTTGTTTTTTTTTCTTGAAATAGATGCTCCCAATTATTGTATATTTGTGATACGTACTTTAGCGATTTCTTCGTTATACTAAATAGTTCAAGACTTCTAGAAGATTTGTAATTTTTTTCACTTATTTTGATCTTATAACTTAATTAATTTTTGTTAATGTTTATTAAGTCGAACTTTGTTAGATCGTTCTTTTGCGAAAATGCAAATTCGTTGCTTGCGATCGATTTTCGACTTAATTTCTTATCTATTATTAAACGTTGTTAATGCGTAGATTGAATGTGAATTACGTAATCACATTGCGCAAATCTAAGTATTCGTGTATTTTAGTCAATTTCTAGATTGTGTTACTTTAATCAAGACATTTCTAGAACGATATTATAAATGACTATTTCTACTATATTAAAAATTAGTTTTTCGTAATGTTGCTAAATAGCTATTGATAATAATTTCGTTTCTTTATTCACTTTTTCATTCTTGTCAAGTAATAAGTTTTTATCTACAATCATTAAATTGTATGCGTTAAGCTTCTTTTAAGTAGAGTACTCTTCCCTATTAACAAAAGCTTTAATCATAAAATTATCTATCGCATCAAAATTGATCATTGCGATAAAATGTCGTTTATTGACTTTAATTGATGTAATAAAACATCGTGCGTATGCTATTAAGTTTAGTTGCTATTATTAGACTAATATATTGCATTTCTTTGATATACTTTTTATTAAAAAATTTGAACTTTTTCTTGTTTTTGTGTTGCGACTTCTGCTTCGAACGTCTACTTGCGCTAAGTTTTCTTTTTATGCTAAGTTAATAACTTTAGCTTTCTAGAAAATCAATTAACTTCTTCTTTGTCTTCTAAGTAAGTTTAGCATGAGTCGTTATAGCATTTTGTTTAACTAAGTGTCGCATGTTTCTTTGCTTTCTTTATTGCTTGTTCAAATAGACTAACATTGCTTAGTTGTTGTTCGATTTCATCGAAAATATCTCTTTTTATAGAGGCGTCGCTTTTTAGCGCTTTCTCGCATTTATTTATGATTTAATTTATCTATTGTTTCTTCGATGAACTAACTAAAGTCTCGAGATGCTTCGTGATGTTGTTTAGACATTCGTGAAAGTCTTTTTAGTTGTACTCGTCGTTTAAGTTTGTTATTAAATAAGAATATAACGTTTTTGATCGTTTTGGTCTCATAGTTTTATTAAGTATTTGATTAATTTCTTGCGTAGATGTGGATGCCTTGCTTAATAATGTTTCATCTAGAACTTTTTGTAATTAATTTGGATTTTTTATTAAATAGTAGTCGTCATTCGATCTAGTTTTGAGGGTGTTCGCCTTTGTGTCAATTTGCTCTCTAATGTTGTTCTAGCTATTAAATATCTCTCTTAACATAGCATTAATTTGTTAACAATTTATTAAGTTTCGTGATCAATAATCTCTTGCGAAGTGACTCGATTTGCCACATAAATAATACGTTTTTTGAAATTTGTTACTTTGTTTTCTTTTAAAGTTTTTCTTTTTACGTTGTTAAATAAAATCTAGTTTCATAGATGCAAATTTACGATAATTAAGATTACTATACTTTTAATTAGAACGAGATTCTCTTTGCTAATATTTAATCGTTAATTCAAAGAAGATTTTTGCCCTTTCTTAAGATTGATCGTATTTTTTTTATAGCTTTTTTATATAGCTTGTCGTTAAGATCGATAACTACTTCGATGAAATTAAACATATCGTTAAGAGTTTTCTCATTACGTATAATTTCGTTCTTTAGATTGTTCTTAAGATCTCGTCGAAACATTATTATAAGTGCGACATCGTTTTATTTAATTAAATTAACATACTTTTAAAACTTAATTGCGTAATCTATTGCAAAAATTCGTTAAATTAAATGCTAAATCATTTTTTTTGCGATTTGTTTTTCGTTAGATGTTTCAAAGATTCTTCGAAACTCTTTTTTAAAATTATTGAAATTTATAAACATTGCACGAGAGTTTTCGTCATAATTTTTTAGATATTTGCGTAAGTTTAACTTAAGTCAATGCTAGATTCTTTCTTTAAGAAATGTCGATGCAAAAATCGTCTTTTGATTCGCTAAAACAAGATAGAAGATAAAATAGATATTTATTTGCATAAGTTAGTTCTTTAAGTCGATACAATCTTCATAATAGATATTAAGTTTATTGATCTTAATCTTGTCGTCTTTTATGATCGATAATTGACGTAATGTTAATGAGCTAGTGCTTAAGATAGAGACGCGTTAATCTAATATAAACATTCTTAGAGTGTTCAAAGTGTTACGCTACTACTTTTTAAGAAATCTTAGAAATATTAAAGAGAGTTGTATTATTGAAGAGATTTGTAGACGTCTTTAAACAATGTAAGCAATCACTTGGTAACAAGAGTTGCAACTATAGGCAATTTTTATGTTCAATAAATCTTAAAAGAGATTCAATAAATCAAAGTAACAATAAGTAGAAATCTATAATGAGTTAAATACGATTCATAAAAGAGTCGTGTTCAAAAGCTATATATCTTTTTTATCATTAAAAGTTTAAGATGTTTAAAATGATCAAAATCTTGATTACCTTAATTATCTTAATTAGAATTCAAAATGTTTAAGAGTCAAGTCATCTTAATTATCTTAATCTTGTTAATAGATCTTTTCTTTTTGATTATCTTGTAAAGAGCGATGTGCGACGACTAGTACATATTAGCACGCGACTCGTAACACGATTCCTAAAGTTGGATCCGAAAAGTTGGATCGATTCCTAAAGTTGGAATCGAAACTCGAACTCGATTCGAGTCGATTTCTAGAATTAAAATCGAAATCCAACTCGAAAAAATCGACTCGAATCGTCAAGACTATTAGTTTAATTATATATAGTTAATACATAGTTAATACATAGTTAATAACTCAATATATAGTTAATAATATTTAATTATCTAAATTATAATAAGCTAATGCATTATAGTAATGCATTATTGTTTTAAAAAAAGAAAATTAAATCGCATCTATAGACTCTATAGAGTCTATAAATACAAATAATGCGTTTTATTAATAAATTGCATCTATAAGATCTATAGGATCTATAGATGCAAATAATAAATTTTTGATTCTAAAATTAGTAATTCTTGGCATAATAACGTAATTTTCGATTTCTAATATTGGAACTGAAAATCGAGTCGAATCGAGTCGAATCGGTTCCAAAATAACAAAAATCGACTCGGGTTTCGGGTCGATTCCTAGGGTTGGAATTGTCGGGTCGGGTCGGTTCCTAAAGTTGGAACCGAAACCCGACTCGACGATCAATCTATTTCTGAGACACGCTTAGGAACACAAAAACTTTGCCATCAAACAACTTTCTCAATGTTGACTTGAACACTATCAAAGATATGGTGTTGAAAGCGCAAAGTTCACTCTATCAAACGTAAGATTTCGATAGTAATAAAACCAAGGGGCGACAACCGTTGTGAAAGCGCTAATAGCGTATTCTCAAACTTCAACATAAAGTACGAGTACATGTACATGTAAGCACTCTACATGTACCTTGACTTCTCCACTCACTTTCTACAAGACACTGACGAGACCCTCGGACAACAACAAGTATTCGGATGGTTTTCATCTTTGACGATAGGCCTCCTTAGTCGTACGGCCTATCGCAAAGCCGACAACATACGATTTTGCAAAGAGTGCCAAGACACAGTGCTTCAATTCTTACCCCCGGACTAAACACTCCAGCTCTTACCAGCATGAAGTGGTCAACAACTCCAGTCTAACTTGTGGTAATAAAGATATCCCACGAATAATTACACGTGTCTTAGGGTGTATCACCTCTCGGTAGGATGGCAGGCCATGGCGAGTCCATGATGACTTTTACTTGGGTCTCTCATGTGGTCCTTCGCACGAAGCTGAAAGCTCTGATACTGGACCACTCAAGCGTTACAACCATCAAAACCGCATGCGCGCCTCGAGATGACGCCATCAGCACCAAATGTAGACCTTCATGCTCCCTTTCCTAAACCAGCCTCTGCTCTGCCCTATTGGCGTGCAAATCTCCATCATTTGACGACCACCGCTCTACCGCAGAGCTTCCGGCGAGACGTGAAGTTCTTCTCATCGGAGCTGGCTACGCTGGCGCAGCGACAGCCCACCACCTTCTCGAAGATGACCCTAGTCCGCCATCTACCGTTCTATTGGAAGGCATGTCAAGCGTGCTCAGGGGCCACAGGCCGCAACGGTATAGACTTATAATCAAAGTGTAGACCAGATTACTAAGTGACCCCCAGGCGGTTATCTCCGACCGGAAGTATACTTCAAAATGCTCCCCTACATGGCTTCACACGGCTGGCAAAGAGAATCACCTGTACGCGGTGCCGGCTACGAACCTACTATTGTGCCTCCAATAGTAGAGCCAAGTATTCTCAACGACCCACGAAAGCGCGTGCGTGATAGCTACGTACGCGATCGACGTTGGAGAAGATTGAACGCAGTGGCAAAGTCAGTATTTACTACGACGAGCTACGCTCACTCAAAACGAAATCGACTTGCAAGATCGAGAATCTACAAACAGATTCGCAACTTCTCTAAGCGACGATATATTCGACACGCTTTATCAATCGACACGACACACTCAAGAGTTGCACTTGGGCTTCGTTCGAGATATTACGTCAAGATAACGTCTTTTACACTTTACGAATCGACTTCAAATCTAGCACGTGAGTGCTTCGAGACAACGAGTTATCAAAGAGCAAGTTTATGTGCTTGAAAATCTTTCTCTTGTTTGCGATATTTGCAAAGAAAGAGCTATACAATTAACGTAGCACGTCTTAACGCACGCACATTGATTATTTTACTACTATTCGATCTTTACAACGTGTCACGAGGCAGCCTAATAGCGAAGTTGGATCTATGTGCTCACGAAGACAAATTTTAGTACTTGTAATTCTCTTACGTTACGTCTAAGTAGAACGCAAAGTAACGACAGGTACATAGAACAAGATAGATTTGGCACATATTGCAGACGACTACATGTAGAACACAATTACGCATAGCGAGAGCATGTTGTTTTTGAGATTTCTTATGTTTTTGTATGTTGACGTACGTACATGTAATCGCTCTACAAATTGTACTTAATTGGACATGGTCTAGCGACCGAGTAGATGCTGCTTCGCAGCATCCTCCGAGTAGGAATTACACACACACACACACACATGGCTTCACACGGTGTTTATGCCGCAGTTGAGATTTCGAAATTCGAGATTCCGCATATTCAAAGAGCTCATTGAAAAGGAACACATAGACTGCGATTTCACGATCACAAGGACTTTCAACGTGTTCCTCAACGTGTTCCTCAACGAGGAGCAAGTCCAGCGTTCCAAAGCCGCTTACGAACGGCTGGTCACCGTAGGCTTGGAAGAGTTGAGCGATGCATTACACAGGTCCCAAAAACGCAGAAGCGGTCTGCGGTGTTAAAGATGCAAAAGCCAGGCGCCTCTGAGGCTTGGACACGCTGCCCACTCTTCAGATCACCAACGATTCTGCAGCCATGGTGGTCTAGAGATACCATGGTAGAGCTGAGAACGCCAGAAAGTGAAGTAATGTGAAACACTGTGGGGAGCATTCAAGCTTACCATGAAGAACAACCAAGCCACGATGGTGCACCTTGACAAGTGATACAGATATTCCTTTCAGGAAGGACGGTGTACGCAACGGCTTCGGCAAGAAGTGAATGGTACACCTGTTCATAGCCCCGAGTCAAAAAGCGGTTTGACCGGTGACGGTGGATTGCGCGAACAGTGGACACACATAGCTGAAGCGGCAGATTTTCAGAGAATATAGCACCATGAATCACAGTACGCAAACAGAGAGACGAAGAAGGTATCGCCGAATCACATGCCTCGATGAAGTGCGAGCAGTGCACTGTACCAGCGCATAGAGTTACGCTGGAAAACAGGAGTAACGCGTGGCTAGGTCTGCCTTGACGGTCCAGAAGTTGCAGGAATCACAATGTGAACAAGAAGGTCCAAATCTCTCGGAGCATGTCTACTTAAGAACCGGAATCCCTTTTGATATCCTAGGGAACATCTAGGTAGCAGAGGTCGTCCTCGAAGTCGAGGCACCTGCGCTTTAGTCCGCAGCACAGCCGGCAGCTTCGTTTCATGCGCAAGACGCCCGCAAATATCTTCAGTGCTTGTAAAGATGCGGAATGGAGCAACGTCTTCACGTCAACAACAGATCGTTTCTGGCGCCCGTGGAACGACTACCTCACTACAGCTAAGAATTCCCGGATCACTTTGTACTCCTTCGACTTCCATTCAGGCTGCGCATGGTGCAGGCAGGTGAGCCGGGCGAGCCCCAAGGCAGGCCCCCAAATTTCCTATTTCGGAAGCCAAGGATCTCCGAGACACAGCCCATGTCTTCGAAGTGCATGTCAATGCATCCTCTAACCGTGGATGGAACGATGCGCTCTACTTCACGGTATGCTTGGTTGGATGAAACGCGTGCTCCTAGCCGAGTCCACGGCCAAGGGTCCAGGACCGCGCCTCCTTCCAAAAGTGAAGAGCAAGGCTGAAGGCTGGCTTGAGCTTGTCTTAAGACCTCGTCTTCGTGCACTTCCCACCCTTCTGCTACATCTCCGCTTCACGTGTCCACATATTGTTATCACTGTGCTTTTTGCTTTGTAGACTCTCTACCACTGTTGTGCATCTCCTTGCTCTCTCTCACCTCCTTTCCATTTGTAGCTCCAACGGTACTGCGCGGAAGCTATAGCATATCCTCTCCTCAGATCACAGCCTCACCCGCCGTCATGGCCGAGCTCAACAAATCCACCGGTAACTAGCATACCTCCCCCGATTCACGCTTTGTACCAGCTAACAGCTTTCCAGCCGCATCCCCTCCCTACGAGCAAAATGCCCCTTACAGCACCACCACTCCCGCCCAGCCAATGATGCACCAAGAGTTCGCATCCCCTTAACAACTAGTCCCTCCCGACTCCGGCTGACACCCTCTCCTTCATAGCACCGGCTACAGCCACCCCTCATCTCCCCCACCTCAAGCCTATCCCCAGCACGACCCCTACGCCCAGCAGCCCAACGCCATATCGCCCCACCCACAGCAGTACCAAAACCCCCCCATGGCCTCGCCGCCTATCGAGAAAGGCAGCTACTACGGCCAAGGCCCGCAGCCGGTGCAGCAGGGCATCCCCATGCAGGGCATCCAGCACCAGCAGCAGAGCCAATACCACGTCGCGATGCCTTTGCAGAACCTGTTGGAGGGCGCGGCGCCGGTAGACTGCCCTGCCTGTCATACGAGGACGTTGACAAGGACTGAATACGTGAGCGGGAATACGACGATGTGAGTCCCCCTCCTTCACCCGTCCCTTCTATCTTCGCTGTGCTGTGGGGAAAGACTACAAAGAGTTTGGCTGCTGATTACGGGTGGGCTGTTCTAGGGGTTGGGCGGCAGCCATCTGCTGCGTCTTCGGTCTCGGCTGCATCCCCTTCATGATGCGTAGCTTGAAGGACGTGGAGCACCACTGCGGGAAATGCGGCGTCTTGCTCGCGACGTGGCATAATAGTGGACGGACGGTGGTTCATATCCATCCTCAGGGATAGGGAAATGCTCGATGCCGTCTACTGAGAGGAGGAGATGTGGTGTGCTTCCAAGGGTTTGCGTGGAGCATTAGGGACCGCTCCTTTACTGCAATTCTTCTGCTTGAAAGTGATACTCTTGACGCGCTGGATTGTTTGGGTAGGAGTTGGTTGCTCATAATATCACTAGTATTGGTTTCCGCGTGTTCTAGGCAGTTGAAAAAATCGTATGCTATTACTCTACCTTCTACATGATTCTTCTATGCCAGTGGTGTTTGCTTATTGGGCGTATGCCATAACGCCGCACCTCCCTCCCTCCTCAGACGGACATCACCGCTTACTCGAACCCATCGCTCTCCCCGCTTCCGGCCTCCAGAGATCTGACCTCCAGAGGATCTGCGCTACCCCGACTGAAGCGCGGACTACTCGCCAGTGGCGGCACGCTCACCTCATTCATCTGCTCGCTCTCTATATGCGTCGCACTGGTATTCCGGGTTGCGAACGTGCTCCTATCCTCCACCACCGTCACGCTGTCCCTCTCTTCTCCCGAGTCTCCATGTATGAGCCCCTCCAGCGTTATCCAGAAGCCATGCATGCTCTTGAACGGCACGAAATTGCTGCCCTGCGTGCTGCCCTGGCCATAGAGCGCTCTCGCCGACTCGAGTTGCCGCCGCGCTTGCACCGGTCTCTCCATCCTTGCCCAGCTTTGTGCTGCCATCAGGCTCCACAGCGCCGTCTGGCGTCTTCGTGCCCCGAACGCAAGCATACCGGTGCCGGTCCGCGAGCGATAGCACACCGCCATGCGCTCTGCCATGAACGCCTGCGCGACGGGAACCAGGACACCAAGCTCCAGTAGCTTCCCGCCCCACTGCGCCGCGTCCTGCGCTGAGGCAGGGCCCCGGCTGATAAGCAGCTCCGTTGCGGTGGTGAGGGTGCGGATGACGCCGAAGGGCAAAGAGCAGCGTGTGAGATAGCTGTAGGTGGCGGTGTCGAGCATGTTGTCGACAGTCTCGGAGCGGGATTTGGAGCTCGCCAGGGGCTGCGGGATGAGGAGGTAGGCGAGGGCGGCCATTTCGTTCGCTGCGGCGTGGTACGCCCACGCTTTGTCGTGTGCGAAGTCGCTGCGTAGGAAGTCGTAGGTCGAGTACGCGAGGCGGAAATCGCGGAGCATGAAGGCGTAATCGGCGAGCGTGCGCATGGTGGCTTCGGGGGTTTCGGGGGGGTAGAATCCTTGCTGGGCGTCGTAGTTGGTGTTGGAGGTGGTGGTAGAGGAGGATTGGGAAGAGCGAGAGGAGGAACCGAAGCCGGTCCAGCGTTTGGAGAGGGATATGAAGCGGCCGCTGAGACCACGGCGGCGGGAAGCGACCTGGTCGTTCCAGGTCATGATGCGATTCTCCATGAAGGGAACAATGGATTGGGTAACCATTTCGCGGAGGAAGGAACAGATGGCGGCGGCGTCGGAGTCAAAGATATACTTGTCTGTCGCGGAGTCGTCTGTGTAATCGATGATATTTGAGTGGCCAAGGTCATCTTCGGGAGGAAGCCAGGAGCAGGGCGGGACTTGGGTACTATCGTCATCGGATTGAACGCAATGTGAGCTGCGTAGGCGGAGGAGATGACAGTGGAGGCCAAAATGGCGTTTCATGAGGTCAAAGAGGGCGGTTGATTTCGTAATGTCGTCGCGATCTTCGTCGTGAATGAGAACATAGTAACGGAGGTATTCGGCGCCAACGAATGCAGGTATGCGTCTGGCGGATTGGGTGTAGAGTTGGCGTAAGGTGTCGATAGAGGAGGGGTTGCGTGAGCTTACTGCTATGATACAAGAAACGGGATGGCAGAAGGTTTCGTAAGGAACCATGAGCATGCTTGAGAATAGCTTTCGTAAATAGAAGGGGTAGACTGCGGAGCTTGCTCCTGGGGGCTTGCGAGGGCGATGATCGCGGTCCACGTAGCCATTGCTCTCGTCCTGGTTTTGGGCATCCTCTTGTCGTAGATGTTGGTCTACGAGCTTTTCGAGAGTATTGCCTCCACCAGAGTACGAAGATTCTCTAGGCCGAGAAGTCCGTCGAATGCCATTGGTTTGGGCAACGTTTCCCAACTCCTCCCTGGGTTTCGATAAGGATGTTCGGTAGGGCTGAGCATCCTCAGGACTGACGATTCTTACTCCGAAATCTTCCCATGTCTTGCTTGAGCCTACGCTGTCGCGCACGGTAACCTTTCCTGGAATGTTGTCACCGTAAGGTCTGAGCAGTCCTCGTAATCCTTCGCTGAAGCCCTTCTCCCTGATCAAGTCTTCTGTATCCGTGGATGCATAGACCGCGACCCGGGGCGCAAATGATCTAACGACGATTTGCTTAGGCTCATTAGCATGTCCAACAGATGTTGCAGGCGACGTCGATCGAGTGCCAGAACTAGATGAGCGCTCAACGCTTCGGAGTCTGGGGCTCTGGGTGGATCTGATCCTGTGTGGGAGAGACTTTGTGGGTGTTGGTGGAAGATCTGGTGTCGAAACAGAGAGACGTCCGTCAATAGTGGGTGATTGAAGGGTCGACGCTGGCTTGGTGTCGGGCAAACTACCAGAAGAATGTTTTTTTGGGAGGGTTGGGCGCGGCTCTTGAGGTGAGATGAACTCAGGGTTGGAGGGAGTGGTCATTGGTATGGCGACTGGACATCGACCCTCGGACGGTTTCGATAGTTCTGCGCTTGTCTAAGGGAGCTTGCACGAGGGCATCTGGCGTCGAGGTTGGGGCGGGCTCCGGTGGGAAGGTGTTGCTGCGGTATAGGCTCGATCATGTTGTGACATGCTCTTGCGAGGTTGTTATATTCTCGAGTGTCTCAAACTGGGTGTATCGTAAGCTGTTGGGTAATGGCGCAGTATCATTCAAAAGATAGAGAGTTGTGTCAATAGTGTCAAATCCCTGGGTCATATCGGACATCTCCCTCGCTTCCGCTCCGCTGCTCAAGGATCTGGCCCCGCCAACGGTTCGGCTGTTCGACTGTTCCTAGTGACACTTGGAACAATCCGTTGCTTGCATCCATAACCATCGGACACACAGTCATGAGCGAGCTCTTCCAGTTCATTCTCAGTTCTAGCGAGCAATTCAAAAGGTGTCCTGTCCATCACCACTTCAGCCCCCGACTCACGCTGACCCGCATACAGGGCCCGCCTCCCCTCCCTCTACTCTGACTTCACCCTCCAACGCTCCTCCAACCCCGACGGCTTCGCCGCGAATATTTCTGCTTGGGAGAACGCTCTCCAAAAAGCCGTTCAAGCTGGACTCATACCAACGCCCGGCAACAGCCTTGATACCCTGTCATTGAGGACTAGTGAGGAGCTGTTGCAGGCGCTTACAACGAAGGAATGGGGAAGACCACTGGCTTTGGGCACAGTCATTGTGGGTAATAGTCGTCTTGACCTCCCAAATTGTCGCTTAGAGACTGACAGTGATGTAGGATGAAGCAGTATCGAAGCGGCATATGATACCCTGCCAAGAGTTTTTAGACGCCTCTACTAGTATTTACAGTCGCAGTTGGAGCATCAAGCCTTGGTGGCTCATTTCATGGAGTCTGAAGCAGTTGGGGCTCTTCGAGAAGCGAACAACTTTGGGGCGGCTACCTACAGCGCAGTATGTTGTGGTCCCAAATGTCGAGGTACGTCAAGGCGAAGATCTTCTTCCCGAAGCCTCGTTGACCGCGCAGTAGGAAGCTTCGAGCAAAGTGCTTTCACAAGTAGCTCACCAGACTAATCTAGTTGACCGCATCTACTCATGGCAGTTGTTCAGCAAGGAGGCTTCGAAAGCGTTGGAGTTGCGTCGCGAGCTAACGAAAAGCGATTTAGATGTATTGCTGAAGCACCTTGCGCGTGACAAGGGAGCTGTAGTGTATGACAATGAGGTAAAGGCTGATGAATCTTTTACAAAGCCCCTGCTGAGATACATTGCAGGTTGTGAAGTTCGGGAGCCCCGGTGAGCACTTAACACAGATATCAGCAGAAGATAAGACTATCGCTTCTCTCAAAACGATCATTACCGATCTCAATGTGCAAATCACAGCGCTTGATGCGCGAATAAACACTTTAAGCGAAAAGTCCCAAAATGCCGTCAAAGCCAAGAACCGAATCACCGCACTAGCTGCCCTGAAATCCAAGAAGGCCGCCGAAACGACGCTTGCACAGAGGTACGATACTCTCTCGCAACTTGAGGGCATTTATGGCAAGATCGAGCAAGCATCGGATCAGGTGGCTGTCATTCGCGTGATGGAAGCTAGCACTGGGGTTCTCCAAAGTTTACACGCTCGAGTTGGTGGAGTTGAAAGAGTTGAGGACGTTATCGAAGGTCTGAGGATCCAGATGAGTAAGGTAGACGAGATCGGCCAAGTCATGGAGGACGCCGGTTGCGGGGAGGCGGTTTTTGATGACGATGCTGTCGATGAGGAGCTGAAAGCTCTAGAGCAGCAAGACCGACTTGAAAGGGAGGAAAGGGGGGCCGAACAAACACGGCAGAGGCTCGCAGAGCTTGATGCCGCGAAGAAACAGAGCTCAATTACGGATGGCTCCGCTGAGAAGCCGGAGCAGCGAGAAGACCCTAAGGTGGCTGATGGTCTGAAACCTCTCCGACGACTTTCGCTGGAAGAGAAGCAGCCCCAGGAGGTTGTTGAGAAGGCTTTCAAGGAAGCTGCTAGTTAATACAAGTGGCTGATAGGTGTCATAAGAATATTTCGACAAATTCCTTCTGAAGCTTCTCTGGAGTAAAAGTCTTGCACGACGAGCCGGTCGGAACGATGAACCGTGATCTGACAGAGGGCGATTCGTGGACTTGCCAGTGCTTGATATCGGCGCACTGTTGAGTAAGGTAGACTTTGCCTGCCAGATTCGAGAGCTCAGTCAATGAGTCGTTAGAAGAACCTGATGTAGTGGACTGATAAAATGGTGATATCTTCAATATCGTACTCGATACAGAACCTTCAGCCCCCTGTTCCTAGATCGACGGCTTCGCTTTGACTGCCGTTTTCAGGGACAGCCATCATATCGTCATTTCCCTGGTTTGTGCCTGGTGGTATTGGGACGTCTGAGGAAAGCCCTGCAATTGGCTGAGCAAAGGTTCCATTCGTCGACAATGGAGTTTCTGGGTTGGGCGCCGTAATCCTTGGGCTTTCAATAGCACCATTGTGGCCAATGGTCTCTTCAATGCGCTCCTCGCTCTTGGCTCTTGGCTTCTGTCGTGCTCTAGCGATCAGTTGTTGAAAGTCATTGCCATGACTGACTGCCCAAGCTGTACCATCGAAGTCTTTTCTCATGACTGAATTTGTCTCGACACCACCCAGACCATTGAGGATATTCCGACCTTGGCTTCGCTCCCAAAGATCTAATTCGCTGAGTAGTTCTCTCTTCGACCTTGGCCTGGAAGAGTCACAGTTCGAGTTGACTATGTTGACCCATTCTGTATGCCGCTTGGTTAGGAGTAATCGTGGACCGGTATTCAAGATACCCAGCTCAGCAAGCTTCTTCCTCAATGCCTGGTCCTTCATTAAACCGTAGCTGATCTGGGGTAATCGGTCCATAGGCTTTGCTTGTGGACGTGGGCGTGAGGTTACCTCTACAGGTGTTCGTCTACAACAGGTCAAATGACATTACTACTCAATAGCATGCATACAAAACATACCTCATGCCGCCTGACCGCCCGCTCATGCTTCGTGCCGGCTCATTGTGTACATCAAGATGAGGGAACACTTCTTCCTCCTTCATTCTCTTGTTGCAGATCGGGCATGCGGTCAGGCCATCATCTGGCCAACATTTAGCGGGCTCCTCGACGAAGTACGTAGATGATATACCGGGTTCATAGTCCTCATCGTCTTCGCTGTCCTGTATTTGCCTGGGGATTTTGGGCTGCCTTTCCGGACTCCTTCGACTCTGCGATCTTGTCTTTCTCTTCGAATTGCCCTGCTCCAATTTTGCAGTATCGTCTTGACCATTGAATTCATCTATCTTCCTCTTAGTTCCCCTATTATCTACCTGCTTGTGAGCCAACCGCAACTCCTCACTGAAGCCAATCAAAGCAGGCCTTGTGTCTTTGAAGGCCTGCACAGTCTCCTCAAGCACCCAATTCCTCCGCAGCCTCAGTTCTTGATCTGCGGTCCTGCAGGTGGGGCATTTACCGTCATTCGTCAAACACCGTCTAATACACAGTGAACAGAACGTATGCGAACAAGACGTAATCATTGGTGTATCGAAGAAATCCTTGCAGACTTGGCAGCGGAGGGCGGCTTCAACGGCGGCGAGCTGTTTAATAGGCGTCTTGAGCCAATCTGAAGGGTCGCTGACTTCGAACGAGGCGTCCATGACCGACGACAAGGCCGCGGCAGCAGAAAATTGCAGAGGCTTCTTTCGACTTGGGACGAAGCGCGGAATGTGTTCCGTCACCAGAAACGCGAAGCGCGTAGAGTGGGTTTATCGTTGTTTCGTGGGGACTCCGTACTTACTCGTTATTGAGGCAGCATCCTCTAGAAATCTATCACTTGTCTCTCAACAACTCCTCGCGGACCACCAAGCAATTGACATGGCAACGGATTACAAGTCATTTCTCGCCGCGGAGGTGTTGAGCGAATCCAAGATCGTGCGTCGACTCTTCAGTCCACTATCCAAAAATCTATGCTCGCTCAATCAGAGTATAGGTCTCATACCGCATACTCAGTCGCGAGCTGAAAGTCCATGGCAATGTCGCCAAGAAGTAAACATCAAATATCCCATACTTCTGGCCCTCCCTGATCCTCTCCAGGATGCTTTACGATTTTCACCAGAGCCAAAATGCCCGCAAACCTGGCTCTGTTCATGCAACCTATCTCCTCTATGGTAGCGCAAGCGCAAAACCTATGCCTGCGAAAGAAAGCCAGAAAGACGGAGAGGACACATACATGCAGAGTAGTCCGTTTATGAGCAGCTCCATGCCACAAGAGGAGAGCATACATGAGGCTTCTCCGTTGAAGGTTGTGACGCTAGCGAAGGAGGAAGATTTGGAAGGTATTGTTTTCATTTGACCCTTGTCTACGGGCTTGGAGTTTGATCTGGAAAAAGCTGCCAAAGCAAGGTACGATGAGGTGCTCTCAATACATATCTACAGTATAGAACCGAGCACGATGCAGGTAGATCATATCCTACTTTCAGCGTTGACTATTTCCTTACCATACCGCAGAATCTTCACATTTTGACCGACTGCAACCGCCGTGCAAGATCACAACATGCTCACGAAGATCCTCTTGAATATAACAAGCATTACGGCACTATTCTGAACTCCAATGTCAAGGTCCTTTCCCCTTCACGAATACATACCTTCCAAGCTAGCTAACCTCCATACAGCGCCGGACCGGTCGCCGTCCCCCTCCACCGCCTGCTATTGCCGAGCCAGCCAAACCCGTCAAGGCCCCCGAACGAGTCTCTTCAGGCAGCAGAGGCGGCCCCCAACCATCCACCAAAGCCGAGCCTCAACCCACCCAAGCGAAAATCACCTCCAAACCCTCCACCTCTTCGAAACAGTCCTCCCAAAAACCACCCCCCCTCAAGAAAGAAAAGTCCGACATCTTCAAAGCTTTCTCTAAACCCAAATCTCAACCCACGACCGCCAAATTGACCCGCGAAAACACCGACGCCTCCACTACGTCCACTTCTCAGCCTCCAGAAGCAGCACAGGAAGATGTACCGATGTTTGACGCATCCTCGGACTCCGAGAAAGAAGGGGACCTTATGCCCACTACCACGGCTTTCAATTCAAACACCAAAAAGCCCAGTAGGCTTTCTAAGGACGAGCGCGAAGCCACCCTCAAGAAAATGATGGACGACGCTTCCTCTGCTTCCTCCGCAGACGACCAGGCAGCACCATCACCACCGGCCGAGCCCCCAACGCTCGAGAACCCAACCGTGCCCAAAGAGGCAACGCCAGAGCCTCCCGCAACCTTAACCGGGGGCCGGCGACGGGGGAGGCGGAAAGTGATGAAGAAGAAGACGGTCAAAGACGACGAAGGATATCTAATCACGAAGGAGGAGCCCGCATGGGAGTCCTTCTCCGAGATAGAGCCGGAGGTGGTGGCCAAGAAGCAGCAGCAGATGCCCACCTCGTCTGCTGCAAGCTCGTCGGCGGGGCAGAAAGGGGGAAAGAAGGGTGCCGGTGGTGGGACACAGGGGCGGGGGAGTATTATGAGTTTCTTCGAGAAGAGATAGAGCTCAGAAGCAATCCTTGTATCTGCGTAGGACTGTATCATGGTAGCGGAGTCCGGCCATAGTGTCGTTCCTTGGGTCCTTCTACATCATGCAAGACCCAAGGATAAATCCAATACGTAGGAACCTTGTAATCCACACCTTGTTCATGATTGAGATTGTCTGAGGTATTCCGTGCTTGTTCCTACCTACTCGAAATCTTCTGGCAACAACCGTTGTCGACTACCTACCAACTGACGTGTTTTATGGCCTGTCTCCTCCTGCAACTGAGGCAAACAGCAAAAAACATCCTAAATTAATGTCTTACAGCAACTTTCATTCCCACCATTCTACGACTTCAACAATAAATTCTCCAGCTCAGGTAGTGCACTAGTGAGAAGTAGAAATACTCTAGGATTGAAGGTATTGTGACCTCCGTAGTAATGTTTTATAAGATCTAGAGAGAGATTAAAGAACAAAGGCAATGAAAGACTGCGAGGTGGCGTCGAAAGATGACATTGAACGTATGCATTGGCTCAGTATATGATATAAAATTAGAGTCACTTGGTCATGGGGTGAAGGGGGATCATTTGGCAGTATATTTCAGAAAAGGACTTCCATAAGCATCCCGCACCCTGTAAAGACTACAATAACCAACGGCCCGACGGAATCACGTATTGCCGAGGATATGTTTAAGATGCATCAGTTATAGTACACGCTTGTTTATAATGCATCACCCCCGAAAACCCAGGTTTTGGCACATCGCGCAGGCCCAGTTTATCTAGCTTCTCAATGTTGGCTGCTGCCGTTCGCAAAGCTTACCAGGCGTTGTTAGGCGTTGTTGTTTTTTATCGCAAGCATCTTGTTGCAACCTACGTCTAATAAGATCTTGTCAGCGTAAATACTGATTTTTTGTCAAGCAATAATCTTATATGCGATAACATCGCACAATGCTATTTGTCAAAACGACGACAACAAAATTTTGCGACAATAAGGGTTAGCAGTCGTAAAAGCTGGATAAACTGGGCCTACGCGATGTGCCAAAACCAGGGTTTTCGGGGGTGATGCATTATAGACAAGCGTGTACTATAACTGATGCATCTTAAACATATCCTCCGTATTGCCCTTGGGATCGACGCTATCAGGGAGGTACGTGGCTTTACTAGTAAACGCCACCAATTTTGATGTACCTTCCCGCGGCGGCGCTGTCCGCGCTAGACCTAATTAGGATAGTGGGGTGACCCCGTGTTTAGGCGAGGTCATGTGACACCCCCGGCAGTGAGAAGGTACGCACGGCGCCGTCAGTTTGCCACCAAATTTGATGTACTATCTCGTCTGCCTCTCTAAAGAGGTTGCAAACCTGAAACATATCTTTTAAAGCCTTAATTGGAGGTTCAAATCGATCGCGCAAACGACGTTTTCTACTCACCGCCGACTAAGAACTAGGGGAGGCATGCAAGGCAGGCATCACATCGTCAGATAACCTTTATAGAGGGTTTACGTGGTCATCGCCATGGACGCCTCGCTATCGCTAGTTTAGGTCAACAATAGGCTGTCCAACATGCGGTGAAATTAACCACACTATGAGGACGTGTAGACGGCCTCACAATTGAGGTAGACGAGGGCGGTGGCAAGATCAGAGGCAGAAAGCAATTGTAGGCGGCCAAAGGGGGTGATCGGGGGGAGGTGCGCCATAGATTAGGTGGCGTCTACTAGTAAATGCAAGATTGCGCTTCCAAGGGCAATACGTGATTCCGTTGGTTATTGTAGTCTTTACAGGGTGCGGGATGGGTATGGAAGTCCTTTTCTGATATTTCATTTATCACAATATCATGTTTTGCAAAGTAACACCCATAGATCACGAAATATGCAACGTAGTTGGAACTCTCATTCCATTTCCCTTTTCGCTAATGCTAACAAGCTCATGAAGGCCTTAACCTCGTAAGAATAATCCGTGCCAACCTAATGCCATTGACTTCAGTGCTTCTCGTTCCGCAGTCCATGGAACATCTATCGCATGAAGCCAGGCTTGCCATCTCCGTCGCTATCCTTCTTCGGGTTCAACTTGTCCATCAAACCAGGCTTCTTCCCAGTCGTGCCAGTGGTATTGTAGTCCGAGCCGGTAGTGCCACTCCCGTAGCCAGTACCAGAGCCCATACCGCGCGAAGCATCACGGCCGGAGTCGACGCGAGGATCAAGCTTGTTTTCCAGGTTGGATGTGCCATAGCCAGAGCCGGTGCTGCCGCTATCATAGCCCGTGCCGGTGTGGTGACCTGTGTGGTGACCGGTGCCACCGGTCATGCCAGAGGTCGAACCTCCCAGAGCACCACCAACAGCTTTTGGCTCACCCTCGAAGCCATCATAGCGCTCCTCGCGACCGGTAAGGCTACCACCCTGCTTCTTGAAATCGGCCATGCTGACAGCAGGAAGGGCAGATGTAGAGTGATGCTTGGCCTCATTCTCATGGACCTCGTGGATAGGGACGGTGGTGTGGACAACCGATGGCTGAATAGTCTCCTTCTGGACGACAGGCTGGATGGTCTACATACGTGTTAGCAGGTGAGTGGGCAGCATACAAAGGACTATTACTGACCTCGTGAACATGGTGATGGACGTGCTCGCCAGCAATGACCGGTGCAACGGAGTGGGACTCCTCCTTCTGGACGCTACGAGAGCCCTTGAATTGAGCAGCTTCCTGCTCAAGACGGGCCTTCACAGATTCTGGGTTACCGTGCTGGAGGTGACGCTCCTCGGCACCCATCATCTGGTGCGCGTGCTTTTCTGGCAGGACTTCGCGATCCTTCACAGGCTGAACGGAGGTATGGTAGTGGTCTTGGTGAACCTCACGATCGATAACAGTCTGAGCCTCTTCATGACGCTTCTGGACGATGTTCTCGTTGACCACGGCAGGGGCAACTTTCTCGTGGACGGTGGTATCATGATGACCAGCTTTGGACCTGTGGTATGATAATATCAGTCGCAGCTCCGATAGTAATGCCAGGGAATATGGAGGCGGTGGGCCATGACAGACTCAAAGTCTTCTACCATAGACTGAAGGGAGCCATGGTCGCCATTCTGAGAAAAGTGAGCGTAAAGATGATGATAACTTACATAAAGTCACTAACGGCAGATTTGGCTTTATCCATACTGTCGAATGTGGGATGTGAGTATCAGATTATGGTCGGTATTGGGTGTGTAGAAATGAGCAGGGTGCTATGGTATTGTAAGGTGGTGATGGTTGTGTGGGAGATGATGTAGAGAATGGATGTAAAGGGAAGATGGAGGATGGAGGGGGAGGGGTCGAAGTAAATAGACGGCATCGATGACGTGCGTATTCACATTCTAGTGTTCACTCTGAAGGCAGGAACCCCACCCTTGGCCCAACCCTATCGTTTTCACGCATCTTCCAAGTTTTGCTTCTTGATTCGGTCCCATCGCGGCTGCCCACTTCACCTGCGGAACTACGTCAAGCGTGCACTTGGATCGTACCACGCCTTCACTCGACTCCAATCATCTCGGCTGAAATCTTCAGCCCATCTTGCTCTTGAGGCACTTAACCGAGATATCGCGGGCCAATGCTGTCCGATGCTTAAGTGCTAGTATGGAGTGGCATCATGTGGCAGTGCACTTCCAGATTCTTTCAAACACATGCAGGACCAGAGACCGACAGCATGGAGGGTCTGGACCTGGCTTTACGAAGTACCGTCGGCCAGTTCCGTCTTTCTACGAGGAAGCTGCCGCAGGCAGACGTGTCGACCAAAGGTACAAGGTCCCCCCCATAGCGATTATAAAGTAAACACCTGCTCGATGCCGGCTTCAATTGTAGTGTAGCACTCATAGTCGGTCTGATATATACCGTAGTCTAACGGATTGAGGAATCCAAAGACCGTGAAGCGACCGAAATGACGTAGAAAACGGAGCTTCCGAGATGGTCAAGTTTAGCCGGCTAGAGAGCGTCATCCTTGCTTGCTTCAATGCTTGGCACTTGCCGAACCAGATTCTGTAGCTCTGTGTCCAGGTAGGGCCATATGATTGCTTTCCATCTAGAACGTCACTGTCTCGGACACTCGATGGTGCTGTTGAGGCTGTTGAGCATTGACACATCCATCATTGAGTGCCTTGCACGCTTCTGACACACTAACACAACGAATGTTTGCCTGGCAGAAGCCGGAAGTATTGACAAAAAGCTAGACGGCGGAGTCTAGACTCTTCGGCATTATGGGTATCGGAAAGTATCTACATCGTAAGAAAGACGACAGTCCCAGTCCTCAGCAATCCGATCGTGGACCACGTGCAGTCAGCCAAGGAGACGCGGACACTGCTCTTGGAACATCTCGCTATGAAGCTACAGCGCCTGGCTCAAGCCCCGAGACAGGCACATACCCGATGAAGGGTAACAACAATACGGCGGTGCCGCGTCGCAGAGGCTCGATACACAACCCCGTAGATCCCCGTGGCAACCAGTTTTCGAGACCTGAGACGGCTCCTCCGTACTCAGCAGCAAGCACCGCTCCTAGACTTGAGACACCTCCGACCAACGACTTTTCCGATTATCATTTCTTCGATCAGCCTCAGACCAGCACTCAAACCAGCACTCAGACCACCACTACTACCGTCACTGGGCGACAGCCGCAGGATCGGCAGATGGAGGCCGACACTGGGCTCGCGCTGAACTTCTCTAATAAGAACATGAACCATGACCCTGGTGAGTTTCCAACAGCCTCTAGTTGGCCTACATACTCACGTACTCTAGCTGGTGGAAGCGCCACACCACCACCTATATCCTATTATCCCAACTCTGGCTCGAGCAGACTTGATCCACGGGTCGATTCTCATTTCCAAGATGATCCTAGTGCACGAATGGTGAATCAATCATCTTCGCAACAACCATATGGGACGCCGCGTAATTATCAACGTGCAACTCCCGGCTACTACGACAATGCGTCAAGGCCCCCTATGGCTGCTGAGAGTCGCAGCGCTCCGCCTGAGGATATGAATCACTATGACAGCACAGCCAACTCAACACCAAGTAGAGGTCCCGGTAGTGGGTACAACGACGGCAATACTATCGACGTGCGAAGGCGCGACTCCATACCAAGAAAGCAGATTGGTAATACCACGCACACTCCGTCGGCTTCCGTGACTTCTGCTTCGCCAAGGTCCGCAGGGTTTCCAGCAGAAGGCCGGGATCAGCAAGCTCCTCCAGTCCCTCAGCATGACCTGTCTTTATCTCAACAAGCTAGACACCAAGATGATTCTGCGGAAACGCAACAATACCGCTCCAGCCCAAGAAAGACGCACAGCAAAATGCCTTCTACGCAGAAGAACAGATACGATGACTCTTCGTATGGATCGAAATCGTCTATGCACGACCCTCAGCAGCTCCAGCGTGACGGGCTATCGTATCAGGACGCTAGTCACCAAGAAGTCTCTGGCCCAGGGCAGCAGTACACTTATCCATATGAGACGCAGAGTACGTCCCGACGTGGGGAATACTCTGGCTATACGTCGGACGGACATCACGACGGTTATGTAGCGCCACTGTCTGTTCCTTTAAAACACGCGTCCAAGGATCCGGCCAGGGGACCTGCAGCGGAGGATATTGTAGAGCGAGCCAAGACTAACACTTATGACACTGAGGTCATAGAGAAGATTGCTCCAGGTCAGTCGTATGAGATCCGCTACACTGTTTCAAAGCTAATATCTGGACGTCCAGCTGTTGTTCATGAGACGGTTCAACAAAGGGTACACCATGTCCGAGAAGAAGTTATCACACGCGAGATCCACACTCATGACGTCTTTCATCGCATACTACCAGTCATCGACGTAGAAGTGCTCCCACCCCGCCATTTTCTACCGGTCGAGGGCGGTGGCCTGGTCGAAATCGGAGCTGACGAAGTGCCTGGACGGGGCAATAACTGGGTCATCGCTGAAACGGCCTCTAAGATCCCTTCAGACCAGCCTGCGCCAAAAGGAGTCAGTCGGTTCACTGCGCGGCAGTACCCTGGGACCGAAGGTGACGCAGTCCAGTACATGGATCGTAAAGGCGTTGAGCACACGGAGACGACCTGGGTCCATCCACCAGCATTGGAGACGGGCGGTCGGGATACCGGACAGACGTGGCCCATGGTCTTCGGCAAGGACTCGTCATCAGAGGGCCGCGTGGGGCATCCGTCGTCGAAGCATGCCAAGAGCCGCAGCAACAGGAGAAGCTCGATCGGTCGTACGACGGACGTAGCGCAAGGGCCGGGGTAGCAGCATCCAACAGTATCCCAATAGTCTAGGATCCTGAACCGAAGCAAGCTGTCAATCTCTTCGCTCAGCGTACGCCTGGTTCCCGAAAAGTCTGTACAGCGAGGGCGTTATTGCTTTTGGCCTGCCTGTATATCTAGTTTAACTCAAATAGTTGAGAGCCACCCCAGTGGTCCATCCATACATGTATCAGGTCACACCGAGTAATCCTGTGTCCTACATTGAGTCTGAGGGAGCGGCAATCCCAAGGTGGCTCGAAACAAGATGCTCGTGGCTCAACCTCATCGCGCTTGCAAGGTAGCACGCTTAGAGATCTGGGCTACGCATTTGGCTACAAGATCGCCTTGAAGATAGCTGTGAAGATAGCAGATGCGGGAGTAGAGTAGGCATCGGTGATATGCACCTCCGCACAGCTCGAGTAAGTACGGCGTCGACGGATTCGTCACGCAAGTACCGGCGCTTCAGACTTCTCTTGACAAGGAGTGTTTATCATTACGAACCAGTGGCGCCGGGGTCAGCGCCTGGAATTCGCGAAACCGACCGTGATGCCGACGGCAGAAGAGCGTTGGCTATGGCTCTCTTCATCAACGGTGAGACTGATGAACCATTGCCCTGATTGCTTGGACGCTGTTGCTCCATTCTACTTTACGGAGTGATGCACGCGGGGGTTGGGGTTTCAATTTCACGATCAGTCGTTGAGTCGAGATGTGATCAGTGATGACTGATCAGGGAGCTCCGCGGTGTCTGCCGAAGCTACTGCACGTTGCCGTCCTGACTCCTGACTCCTGACTCCTGACTCCTGAGCGCCCCGATCTCAGCATGTCTACGCGTCTTGATTGGCTGCATTCCCGCGGGTATGCGATCCCTATTTCCTTTGTTCAGCCATCGACAACCTCTGCATTGCTCGACACCGAACGCTTCCCAATTGAAACACACTTCACTTTCGTCCAAAAGTCGAGAAATGATGGCTTCCACCCTTTCAAGCTCCAGCACCTTCCTTGGCGACTTGGCTTACTGCAGCGTCATTGATCCAGTGATCGTTGACTGGCCCGTGGCATGTTTCCTCTGAAATCGATCAAACAGTAAAGTATCAATCCACCATCATTCTCCTCTGTTCCCTGTCACCTCTCGCCCCTTCACCTCTCTCTCTTCCGTCAATTGCATTGTCCACGTGCTCGGCCGTGTTGATCCTTTATTTAAAAAACCACATTCTTTATTGTCCCATTGTTCCTCGCCCACGCGCACCCAACCCAACCTTTGTTTCTCCGTTCGCATATACTTCACTTGCATGACCTTTGACAGAGTCATTGTGGGTTTCACTTTCTCTGATATATCTCTTTCACGCATTCTCTTGCCCTGCTAAAGATCAAACACTTGGGTCTGGTACCCTCACCTGAGCCCCAGCCGCTTTCGAGTTCGTGTAGATATTTAAACATACACCACCATCTACTACTGGGAAGCCAGAGGCGATCACCATCTTCTTCGAAAAGTATCCTAGCCGCTTGACGCGGTCACCAAGTCCTTATCTCGCCGACCAAATCGACCTTCGCAACAATGCCTCGCCTCCTGAGCTCACTTCTCTTGCTCACGCTCATCCTTGCCGCAGCAGCAGCTCCTTCAAAACCACAACGTCGATCATTCAAGATCCGTCGTCAAGCCACTGGCAATATGCGCGTTCGAAATGGCGTTGCGGACATGCATAAGGCGTACCAGAAGTATGGATTCCCCATTTCGGATGCATTAACCCAGGCTGTGGCGCAGGGTAAAATTGAAGCGCCAGCCAATGCAGTCAGCCAGTCCGCCGCTAAGCAAGACGGCACCACGGACGCAACCCCAGAAGAGGGTGATTCGGAGTTTCTGTCTCCTGTCGACTTTGGAGGGCAAAAGCTGTTGATGGATTTCGACACCGGCTCTTCGGACGTATGGGTGTTCAATACTCAGCTCTCCGCGCAGGAAAATCAAGGCCACACCGTCTTCGATCCCTCTAAATCCAAAACCTTCAAAGCTATGCAAGACAGCTCGTTCGACGTCCACTACGGCGATAAATCCTTTGCAACAGGGTCTGTCGGCCAAGAAAGCGTCACCATCGGCGGAGCAAATGTTCCCAACCAAGTCATCGGGTTACCCGACAAAGTTGCCCTACAATCAGTCAAAGACACTCGCTCCAACGGTCTCTTAGGTCTCGCCTTCAAGAAGATCAACACCGTGCAACCAGAACAATCAGACACCTTCTTCGGTAACGTCGGCCCCTCCCTGCTGCATAACCTCTTCACGGCCAACCTGAAGCACTCTACTGTCGGTGCCTACGAATTTGGAAACATTGATCGGACTCAATTTGTGGGGAAGATTAATTTCGGCCCCGTGAACGCATCATCCGGCTTGTGGGAATTTACAAGCAACACTTTCATGGTCGGCAAGGGCACCCCCACCCAAGTGCCCACAGCTGCTCCCGCGATTGCAGATACAGGAACAACCCTGCTGCTCATGGACCCTGTGATCGTGCAGGCATACTACGACCAAGTCAAGGGCGCGAAGCTGGCGGACCAAGGAGTTGTCTTCCCTTGCACCGCGTCACTACCGGATCTGTACATTCAGCTTTCACCAAACTACATGGGTAGGATTCCTGGCGCGTTGATCAACTTCCAGCAGCTTGGCGATGGGCAGTGCATGGGTGGCTTGCAAACCAATGCTGGCCAGCACGTGCAGATTCTGGGGGATGTGATGTTCAAGAGCCAGTTCGTGGTTTTTGAGGCCTCCGGGCCCAGTATTGGATTTGCGCCGCATGCGTAAGGGTGGTCTGGGGCCAAAGTAGTATTATGTTGGGTCTATGCCGTTTCCCGAGAGTTCATTAGCAAGGCGCTGGGCGGGTTATTTGCTTTGCGCGTTATACAATCGCACCGTTGATGAATTTTGATCAAGAATCGCAGTTGTCATAATTGTTGTCAGTTGTCTATGTTCAAAAAGTCCGAGCCAACTCTATGTTCCTTTTACAAATACGATGCGGAACTCGAAATCTCCGAATCTTACAAACACTACATAGAATTAAAGCGCAAGACTTGTTCTAGAAGTCTACAGATTTTGATAATAATATTCCGACAACTGCGATAGGCAATAAAATCGATCTGGAGTGATTTTAACAAAAGTCGAGGGGTGGGATCTAAAAGTTAAACCAATGATTCACAAGCGTTGTGAAAGCGCTGAATAGGAGACTACCTTACATGTATCTTTGTTGCCGCATCGCTTTCTAGCTGTTCCGAACCTTAGGGCTTAATATACATCGACTTTTCAGGCTACGAGCTTCAGGCTACGAGCTTGGGGCATAGATTTCGAACCCGATCTGAATCAGAGAGAACCATCACAAAGGCACTGAGACCGTGGCTTCCCCATGGTTCCTGTGCATTCACAAGTAGCTTACTACCCAGTCAAAGACGTCACGACTAGTATTTCTCTTTCCTTTCTCCCTCCCAGCTTGAGATCGCTGTAGACCTGCATTCCGAGTCTCAAATTTTCGTTCTTACTCCCAGGTGGTGCATACATCTCATAAGATGCCCTTCTCCACCCTGACAACAGCTTTAAGCCTCTATACTGATGTCACCAACCACATCGTCCCCGGCCCAAACAATGTCAGTTACTTTGTACCTTTCTTGCTTCTCGTCGCTGCGCTTTGTATAGATCCGTCCCTACTATCGCATGGACAGCTATGTCTTCTCTTCCTCCCCGCCATCTACGCCTTTCAAATCCACTCATGGTCGCTCATGCACGGTGTCGACGTCATCTCTATATGTCTCAGTCTTTGGACCTTCGTTCTGCTGGTGTGCCATGATCCTAGAAAGAACTTCCGGCGGATTTACCGGAAGCGAGGTGATCAGCCCACGAAAGAATCCGATCCAACGAAACTCCGCTATGTTACGGACTCAACCCAGCAATTGAATCATTCGCCAAGGATTCAATATGACTCTACCTACCGAGAAGAACCATACCCCTCATCCTTTCCCCGCCGCCTCCGCTGGGTCTTGACCCTCCTGCCCTCTCTCCGCTTGCCCTCCTGGCTCATCTCCTTTCCCTCTCACGACCGCACACAGCCCCCTATCGGCATGACTCGCGCCGCATTCTTTCGTATGGCCCTTAGCTCCATCCTCGAAGGCTACCTAATCCTCGACCTTACCTCCCTCTACACGCCTTATGATCCGTACTTCCACCACTCCGGCGTAGCCGTCGACTCCCCTTACCCTCAGCCATCTATCTCTACACCCACAATCATCATAACGTTGTGGGCGGCACGGATACCGCCCAGACTACTTCGAACCACGGTTCTGGCGGCACAGATCTACGCCCTCATTCCCCGCCTCTTTCCCCACGCAGGGATGGTGCCGTTGGCGCTCGACTACTTCAACCTGATCTCAGACGCCTGGAGCCCGCAAACGTGGCCTCCCTTCTTCGGCTCTTTCTCCTACGTTCTCTCACGTGGTCTGCGTGGCCTGTGGGGACAATGGTGGCATCAGACGAACCGGCATCTGACCTCTGACCCTGGAGTATGGCTTGCGGATCAACTCGGACTAAGGCCAGGCGGTTCAGCGCGCTATGCACTACTCGTGATCTCGGGCTTTGGCTTTTCAGGGGTGATGCACATGGGCCTTATCCCGCCCTTCCCTTTGCATACGTCTTTTTCAGCTATGACAATGCGATTGTATGTCGCTGGCTTCTTCTGGGCGCAGATCCCGGGCATTTTCGTGGAGCTTTTGGTGGCAAAGTTTGTTACAAATTTGGGTCCGGGAATGAGCAGATGGAGGGTGGCGAGGGTGTTGACGCTTGCATGGGTAGCGGCCTGGCTGAGTATCACATTGCCGCTATTGTCGATACCATTCCGAGAATTGGGGTACTGGTCGTACCATCCTATGCCGGTGAGTGTGCTACGGGGCTTGGGGGGCACAGGGTGGTTGACGTGGACACGAGAGGCTGGGATTCAACTATAGGTACAGAGATCCGTAGAGATAGATTCCGCAAAGAAACGAAGGTCCTACCTTTTTGGAATGCGAGAAAGCTCCAAACTTCGTGGAAGACCCATATCAGTAGTATTTGGCCCAAAATCAGCCTGGTGTCCAGCCATCCATCCAGAACACCTCCCTTGTACATGAAGTCGAGGATTGAGGAAGACTCTAATCGCGCCCTAGATCCGACTTCGACGCATTGTCGTTGATATATACACTCAAATACAACCTCCGTGCCCGTCCCCTCCCATATATACAACTTTGGTCAGGCCTCTTCAAGTCCACGCCGTTTCCATCAACAGCGCCGTCAACTTCACTTCCCCTCTGCTCTTCTCCGTTCCACAGAGCGCTCTCCCGGCAACTCTTTGCCTCTACTTCCCTCGCGACCCCCTCAATTTTCCCCATTTACAGCCTCCTCTCCCGTATAATTCCAGGATCCCGCGTTATCTTCCCTTCTTTCCTGCTCCGCTCTTCCAGCCAAACCACTCGCCAACCCACCCCCCGGGCTTCGGCACAGGGCACTCCCTCCCCTTCTTCCTGATTTCCTCCCTCTCCGCGACCATTCGGGCGAGCTCCTGATCGGTCATTCCCATCCCTTTCTCACTCCTCCTATTCGCACTACCCGCCGGTTCGATGTCCCCATCCGCGCTCTTGCTTCGGTCCCGTCTTCGACGACCGACCTGCCCCTCAGCGTCCGCGTAGGCTACTCGAGGCGCAGGACAGGGCAAGATATGCGGCATCGCCACAACGAGGAAGGACACCAGCAGCGTGGTGCCGAAGAGAGAGCTTGTGAACCGGGAGCGAGGGTGCAGACGGGGGTGAGGTGGCATGTTCTGTAGGAGGATTGATTCAGGAATACACCTGCTTCTGGCGGATAGAGGTCGGAAGCGGATGGGTTCCCTACGCTCTGTGTGGCATGGTAATTGAGAGATCGAGGTTTGGAGATTGGGGCGTAGACACAGAGATGGGAAGGAGCGTAGCGGTTGATGCTGGCTTGGGAAGTCCGAGTTGTGTGGATGGCGTATGGGAGTCCGACGAGCACCTATCAACTCACACCGTGCTCTAACCCTTTATAGGGCTATTCTAGGGTTCATCCGCTTGCTATTGCAAAATAATACCTAGACTAACGGATTCTTTCGAGATTCGAGAACAAAGTTTGTTACACGCTCAAATTATGTCTCAACTACTTGTATTGCTACATGAATAATCAATTACGCAATATAGTTAGCCAACTACTATATATTTTTCTATCAATTATATTATATTTTTGATCTGCTATAGATTGTATCGACAATCTTCTCTAGAATAGAATTAATAGACAAGCGAGTAGTAGTCGACTAATCGAATAAGATTGAAAACTATTTATAGAGCAACACAAGTATATTAAAGACTAAATTAAGTATATAAAATAGACTCTTAAAGAAAGTACTAAGTTATAATATTTTGTCTTGAGTATTACATTTAACAATCTAGCAATAATTTAAATTATAAGCTACTTAGTTTATTTAATATCTATACAATTAAACAACTAATATTATTAAGATTTAAAATAAATTGTAAATAATTAAAGATATCTAAGTATTATAAGTATATTGTTATATAAAAAATAAAACAACATTTTGTTAATCTACTCTAGATATATAATTAGATATTAAAAATAGTACTAGTCTAAAGAGTATATATTAAAGAACTTAACTACTCAAGTGTACAAATAATATACAATAATTATTAGTTGCAGACTATACTTATAGTTAGATATATTATAGTTAAATCTATGAAAAAACAGCTAAAATACTGTCGACGGAATAGGAAATCGCGCAGAAGCACTTACACTTTACTTCGCAGACACCTGCAGGTCTTCCGTCTCCTTGTGTGTTCCACTAGGGTAATGACAACCGACTGTGTGGAACTTGACGCTTCGCATCCAGCATCGCTCAACATCTCGAGTCTTCGGGTCCCAAGGAGGCCTCTGCAGCCGACGCTGAAGGCTTACTAGTAGGTTCCATGGAGTCGTTCACCCTAGAGCCAGACCTCAGTGAAGGTGGAAACAATATAGCGCCCCATCAGCATGAGTTCTCTCTACCTCCTGTGGACCGTGGGAAAGACGCGTGGCTCTTTTTGGCAGCATGCTTTGTAGTCGAGGCTCTCGTTTGGGGTAAGTCGCTATGCGTCTCTTTGCGTCTCTTTACGTGTCTTGTAACTTGGGAGAAGTGCAGTCGAGTACTGGAATCCAGAACACTAACAAACCCAGGCTTTCCCTTCTCCTATGGTATTTTCCAGGAATATTACTCTACCCATGAACCCTTCGCAGGATCAGGTAATATCGCAGTCATAGGTACTTGCGCAATGGTGAGTTGCACTATGCCGGAATCAGCGAATTGTCTTCTAATGAGATGAAGGGGATCATGTATCTCGACTTGCCCATCGTCTTTGCACTCCTACACCGCTGGCCAAGATACCAACGACTGGCAACTACAGGTGGTCTCACTGTAATGTGTCTGGCCCTCGCCGTGAGCTCCTTCTCCAGCAAGGCGACGCATTTGATCGTCACTCAAGGGGTCATCTATGCAGTCGGCGGAAGCTTCGCCTATTCGCCTTGCATTTTGTTCATGGATCAGTGGTTCGTCAAGAAGAAGGGTTTAGCATACGGCATCATGTGGGCTGGGACGGGGCTCGCTGGCGTTATCCTTCCACTTGTCATGCAATGGTTGCTCCAAAGCTATGGTTTCCGCACAACGCTCCGAGCCTGGGCCATCTGCTTGTTCGTCCTCACCACGCCATTGCTCTATTTCATCAAACCAAGAGTCCCGCGTACGCAGACATATCAACCGCGTCGCCTTAACTTCGGCTTTCTCGGCACCTCAACCTTTGGTATACTTCAAGCCTGCAACATTATTGAAGCTCTCGGATTTTTCGTACCATCCATCTACTTGCCGACCTATGCGCGTACCCTTGGCGCCTCAAATTCTCTAAGCGCGTTGACTGTAATTCTGTTCAACGTAGCATCCGTCATCGGGTGCGTTCTTATGGGCTCCATCGTAGACAAGTGGCACGTTACTACTTGTATCATGATCTCAACCATCGGATCAACCATCAGTATCTTTACCATATGGGGCTTTTCCAAGAGCCTACCACCATTATACATCTTCTGTCTCATCTACGGCCTCTTTGCTGGGAGCTATACAAGCGCCTGGCCGGGTATTATGCGAGCGGTGAAAACGAAGAAGGACAGCGCAGACCCCAGCATGGTCTTCGCCTGCTTAGCTGCCGGCCGGGGTATCGGGAACTTGGCATCTGGGCCTTTGAGCGAGGCGCTCATTCGAGGCTTGCCTTGGCGGGGCAGCACTGGCTTTGCGTATGGTAGCGGCTACGGGACATTGATTGTCTTTACTGGCGTTACGGCCTTGCTTGGCGGGGCAAGCTTTTTCGGGAAGCGCTTGCTGTAGAAAAACCTTCGAAATATGCATCTTTCTCTGTGGAAGTTACCATATATTGGTAAAAGTGTTAAGAAATGTAGAGACGTTAATGTCTTTGTGGGTAAACTAGCGCATATATACTATCGCGACTTCTAACTACATTAAATCTATCAACAATCCATATAATAGAATATTCAAACAAGCAGCAGATATAACTTTATTGCCAAACTTAATAGATTCTCTCTTTTCCAAATACGCAATACTACTATCGATAAGATTAAACATAGTAAGTCTATAGAATTACGTTAACAAAACAAGTTCTAATTATCTAACTCGAAGCATCAATCTTTTTATATCTCTTGCTTGTAATATTTTAGATTAATCTTGCCTTCTTAAGATACAAAATTTATATAAAGATAAATTTGAATTAAGTATAAATTAACAAGATTTATATTGCTTTGTTTCTTTATATTTGCAATAACTTTGTAAAACTATTAGCTTTAAATAAATAATATATATTAACTAAGTAATCTTAATATATAAGATATATCTTGTATATATAAGATATTTTGTATTTTAATTATTTAATTTATTTGTTTTTTATATCTTCTCGAAGTATTGCTAAACTTAAATTGTTTATTAACTCTTCTTTTTTTAAATTTTAAATTGTAAAATATATTATATTAATTCTAATTAGTATAGTTGTTAGTATAATTTATATTTGAATTGCGTTTAAAACTTAATATTATAAAAATATTATATAATATATTTAACAATTTATAGCAATATTAATTAGTTAATTATTGTAATTGTATTATTGTATTAAATAATTATTATTTTACTTCAAATATATTATAAGCAATCTTAATAATATTATTACTTCGCATTTTTAGTTTTTCTATAAATACTATTCTATATTTTATTGATAATTCTTTGTTATTAATTTCTTTTTAATTTAAATTTTTTATTATAAAAATAAGTATAATATTAGCAATTAATAATCTAATAAATATAATAGTATTAAGATCTTATAATAGCAACTTAACGTTATACAAAGTTTTCTTCCTAAGAATTCTCTTCTAGAATTCTTACAAATTAATATTTTTCTAAATTACAATATTATATATTATATAGTTCTTTCTATCTTGTATATATTAATATAGCAATAATTTGTTATATATTTATGTATGGTCTTACAATATTAATTTGTTTTAATCTATAAGAGTAATTATTTAACAAAATAATTAATACAATATATAATACAAGATAAATTCAAAATAACAACAATAGTATTGCAATATCTTAATAGTCGAAAAATAATAATAGTATAAAAATACAATTTGTATTAATTATAAGTTTTAAGATTATATTATAAGAAAAATCTTGTATATTAATAATATAATACTATTACTATTATTTAATAAAGATATTAACTATAAAAAGCTATTTGTTAAAAAACAAGTAAAGAAATATAAACTTTAAGTAAAACAAGATTTTTAAATTGTTTAAACAAAAAATAGATATTTTAAAGACTCTCTTTATAAAAACGAATTTAAAATATCTAATTTATACTATTTTTGCAAAAATAATTTTAATAATAAAAACAACAAATTAATACTTAAGAAACAAGATTTTAAACAATCTATAAAATTAAATTATCTAGATTTATATTATAAAAAGAATTACAAAAAATAGAAAAAATAGAAAAACTAAATTTAAAGCGCTAGAAACTTTTTTAAAATAAACAAAAATAAAATATCTTTTAATAAAAAGTATAAAAATTTGTTAAATACAATAATTTCTTTATAATATATTAATATTACAATAAGAAAACTACAAAGATAAAACTAAAACTAAAAATAATTTACTAAGTATCTAAATAATTTTATTAAGAATTTAAAATTAATTTTTTTATTTTAAAAAATACAAAAATGCAAAACAAATATAATTTTGATTAATTATTAGATTAGATTTTAATTTCGAAAGTTAAAATTAAAACTTAATTTAAATTTTTAGTATAAAATTAAATTGTTAAGAATAAAAAATAAAGTTATTTAATTAATTTGCTTAGAACAAATTCTTTTACTTATATTAGACTAACTGTCGGGTCGGATTTCGGTTCCAACTTTTGGAATCGATTTGATTTGACAATTTCAATATTAGAAATCGATCCAAAACTTAATTCGATTTCTATTATTTTAAAATTAAATCGAATCGATTCGACTTAATTCTCGATTTCAATATTAGAAATCGAATCAAATTGTCAAGAACATCAAGAATACTAAAAATAGTATAAAATAAGTTTAAATTTAAATTTTTTATTATTTTTTAGATAATTTACAATAGTAATATATAATATAAAAATAATCTACTATATTTATTAATTACATTAAATAGATTAATTATTTCTATTAAATTATTAATTAATTATTACTAAAAATAAAATAGATTATTACTAAAAATAAAATAAATTACTAAATATAGTAGTCTTGACAATTCGAATCGATTTTTTAGATCGATTTTCGATTCTAAGTTTGCAACTCGAATTGAATAGTCGATTTCAACATTAGAAATTAAATCAACTTTTCGATTTTAACTTTTAGAACCGATTCGATTCAATTCGGGTCGAGTATTCGACTCGAACTCGATAATCCGATCCGACGCAATTAGTCTAACTTATATATTAAGAAATTAAGCTTAATATTAAGAAATTAAATTATATAATAAATTTAGATTTTCGCAATTAGTCTACTATTATTGCAAAATATTAATAATTTTATAATATATTTTAAAATACTTAAAGTAAATTTTAACAAATATATTAAATATTACTAATATAATTATTTTTTGTATTAACTAAAAAAAAACATCGAAAAAAAATTAATAATATAGCTAAAATCTTAGAGATAAGAAATATATTTATTGCGCTAATATAATATATAAAGAGTATATTACTCTTAAGATTTAAAGCAATGAATTTTTATTTTTAATAATTTTGCAATTTTCAAAAGAGTTTCTACAATTAAAAACAAGAAAAAACTATATTAATAAATAAAATTTGAAATATCTTTGCAATTATAAGTTATTTAAAAAGTATAAATAAGTTTCTTTTTTATAATTTAAAAAAAGATAATAATATCATATAAGATAAACATATTTGCTATAATTGTAAAAAGAAAAAATATATTATAAAAAACTGTTTTATATTTTCTAAGAAAATACAAGTAAATATAATAGAGAGCTTTTAATTAAATTTTGCAATTTATTTTTATTTTTAAATTCTTACTTAATAATTAATTTAATACTTGTTATAGATTTATATAGAACTCTATATGTTATCGCGAATATTGCGCGAACACAGTATTTCTTTTTATAATTAAATTATTGTTTTTTGCGTTCTATATTATAAGTATTTTTAATGTAAAAACTCTATAAGTTTTTTTCTTCTCTATTTATCTCTCTTTTTTATTTTATTTTTTAACAATTTTATAACTTAAAATTAAGACAATATATTAATAGCAAATATTATATATATAGTTATTGTTGTTGTGTTAACAATATTTAGAAGCTTTTTTAAATCTATAATTTTTTTTGTTTATATTGTTTTTTTCTCTTTCTTTTATTTAAAATATATTAGTAATATATATTTTACTAATATTTGATTTTAACTATATAAGTATATTGTTATAGCAATATTAAATATTTTTTCTATAGAAAAATTAATTAAAATTAATCTTGTTTGTATATAATTATATTAATAATATATTATAAAGTTTTAAACAATTTATATATAATTTTATATAATAATATATTAGATTTAATACTAAATATTAAAAATAAATTGTGTTAAATTTTTTCTTTTAAATCTTTCTTTATATTTGTTTAGACTAATTGTCGAATCGGATCTCGATTTCAACTATTGAAATCGATTCGATTCGACAATTTTAACTCTAGAAATCGATTCGAAATTCGAGTCGATTTCTATTATTTTGAAATCGATTTAATTTGATTCGAGTCGATATTCGATTTCAATATTAGGAATCGAATTAAATTGTCAAGAAATCGAAAATAACATTATTATACCAAGAATTAATAATTTTAGATTTTTTTTTATTAATAAAATGCAATATTTGCATCTATAGATTCTATAGACTTTATAGATGCAATTTATTACTAAAATGCAATATTTGCATCTATAGACTCTATAGATCTTATAGATGCAATTTATTAATAAAATGCATTATTTGCATCTATAGGATCTATAGAATCTATAGATGCGATTTAATTATTTTCTTTTTAAGCACAAACGCTAATAATATAGTTAAGCTAAAAGCAATTATGTTATCGAAATAAAGCAAGTACGTTAAAATCTTGTTATCTTGCTTAAAATAATTAACTTGTAAATATTAAATATTACAAGAATCTAAATTAAGATTTTTAAAATTTTCTTAAATATATTAAAACAAAAGACTTTAATCTATTTTTAAAATAATATATTTGCAAGTTGTTAAATTTATATATTAGCAATAATTTTAGTATTTATTAACAAATACTTAAGATATATATACGTTATATATATAACAAAGTACTAAATTCTACAATTTGTAATAAAATAATTAATATATAGCTTTCGATTATATTTTTATTTAAAGATTAGTAAAATTAATTGAAGTATAATTTAAACAAAAACTTGTAAAATACAAAAAGTTTTGTAATTTTTAAAAGAAAAAAGATATGATTAGTATAAAAAATATTTATTATCTTCTTTAATATTATTAGATTAAAAATAAGTATAATTTTGTTAACAAACAACAACATCTCTATATTTTGATCAAAATTCTAATAGTAATTTATTTAGATTATTAATTTATATCGATATTTAATACAAAAATTATTTTCAAAAATACAAAAAAAAATTCTTTATTTGTACTTAATTTAGTAAAGAATAAAGAAATCGATATTTTAAGTAACAAAAATATAATAAATACAAACAAAAAAGCAATATTTTAATTAATAAAAAAAATAACTTAAATTATAATAAGACTTGCTATTTGTTTTAAAAATATATTAAATTTTAAATTGTTTTTAATAAGAATTCGACAAAATCTAATATTTTTTTTATAAAAATTAAACTTCTTTATATAAAAAAAAAAAAAAAATTTTTTTTGCAAATAAGTTTTTAATCTAAGTTTTATTACTTTTTAATAACAATTATTAATAAAAAGTAATTTATTATTAAAGCAAAAAAAACTTTTTTACTTTGTTTGCTTAATTATCTTTTAACAATAACTATATATAATATTATCTTTAAAATTAAAATTGCAAACAATATATATAATATATTTTATTTTTTTAAGTACTTTTATCTATCGAATAACAAATATAAAATATTGTTAAAAATTAAAAATTAAAAACAAAATATATTTGTTTTTTGTTAATTAAAATATAAGCGCAACAACTATCGAACGCTTGTATATAAATTATTAAAAACTAATACTTAACTTTAAAATTTAAAATATTTAAATTAAAATACTAAACTAAAAGACTTAGTTATTTAATATATTCTTTAACAAGATTTAATTAATGCTATAAATAGTAAATTGCAATTGTCTCGATATAATATTAATTAACAATTAATTAATAAGTTTAAACAAATTTTTTTTTTGTATAAGATTAAATATTTAATTATAATTTAAATACAATTCGATACTATTTAGATTAAGAAATTCGATTTAATATATAAATAATTTTTTTTAATTATTTGTTCAATAATACTATATAAAGATTGTTTAGACTTATAATTTTAAATATTAATACAAATATATTTTTTAAGCTAATAATCGAACAAATATAAAAAATTTATATTAATTCAATTGTTAAGCTTTTAAAAACTAAGAATACGAAACTTATTTTATAGTTTTAAACAAGCTTTAACTTTATAAAAGCAATTTTATAAAATTATTTATTAATACAAAAGAAACAAAAAATCAATATAATATTATATATTGCAAAAAAGATTTAAAAACAAAAGAAACTTAAAAAATATTAAAAACAATATTTTCGAAATTCTAATATAATAGCGTTTAAGATATATAACTTTAAAGTTATAATATAAATTTTAAACAATAAAAAAGCAAATACTTAATATAGAATTAGAAAGCAAACTCGATTTGTTAAATTAATTTGTTAAATTAATTTGTTAATTAGTTTTTCAAATTATTAAAAAAAAAAGCACAATCGAAAATTTAAAACTATCGAAGTTCGAATTGCTTTATACAAACAACAAAAATGTGGAAAATATATAATATTTTTGATACAAATTACTTCGAAAAATAATAATAAATTAAAAATTAAAAATGTTTTTAAAAATATTTTTAAAAATTTAAATTGTTAATTTTCTTTAAAATATAACTTTTTGCTATATACCTTTTGTTTTAATAATAAAAGAAAATCTATTAATAAAAGAAAATTCATATATGTTTGAACTTCTAATATAATAAACAAAGCTTAAAAATATTTAGCAATACAAAATTTAAATATTTTTATTTATTGTTTGCATTTAATTTGCAAAAGAAATTTAACAACAATATTTAATTTTATAGTCTTTAAAAATTATATAATTTAAATATATAAAATTAATCTATATAAATAAATTCTTTGTTACAAACAATTAGCTTTCGATTACAATTTATATTGTAAAATTAAAAAAAATATAAATCTTAAATATTAATCAAATTAAGCGCAACTACTTTATATATTAATTAAATTAAGCGCAATTAGATTTTAGTTATTTTAAGTACAATTGTTGTTAATAGATTACTTGTAGAAACTTATTTATTAGTTTTACTATATTGCTTGTAAAAATAAAGTTATATATATTATAATTATAATAATTTTAAGTAAATATATATATCTAAGTAATAAAGCAAGTAATATAATATAGTATTAACAATTAACAAACAAGTATATAGATTAAATTATTCTAGTTAATCTAAATTTTAATTATAATTAATACTAGACTTAATATTAAAATTATCTTAAATACAATATATTTAAAGCTAGACAGATATATCTTATTATTTAAGAATTGTTTTATTAATTTAGTAAGTTTGTGCGTCTTAATTGCAAGATCTTAAGATATTTTTTTTTTTTTAAGTTTTATTATTATTGCTTGTATAATAACTTTGTTAACAAAAGTATTATTAATATAAAAAGAGATTAATTAAAATCTACTTAAAATAACAAATCTATCTTATTGCAAAATAAGTTAACAACAATATTAAAATTGTTGTTTTAATTATAATTAAGAAAACTTAATAAATAATAATTATTAATAATACTATTTTTAATATTTAACTTTTGTTAAATATTATATTAAGAGCTTTTGTTTTATATTTATAGTTTAAGTTTGTAGATTAATTGTTTTTTAAACAATAAAACAACAACTAGTACTTAGTCTTATATAAGATATTAATCTAATAAGCTAAAAATTAAACTATTCTTATAAAAGTACTAATTGACGTTGCTTTATTCGCAAGTAAAGATTTCGATTATTAATAATTTACTTAGACTTTTACTTACTTTATTTTTTGTTCTTGCTATATAAATTAAGAGAAATTAAACAATCTTATAGTTTTTTAATTAATTAGTAATTTTTGTTGTTTAAAGCAAATTTGTAACAATTATTAAAAATCTTCAAATATAATAAGCGTAAAATTTTATTAATAAAGATAAGCTCTTCTATAATATATTATACAAGATTAAGATTTTTTTGCAATATATATTTACAAATTTTTTACAATATATATTTACAAATTTTTTATAATATATATTTACAAATTTTTTATAATACATATTTACAAATTTTGCACAATATATATTTATAAATTTTTTACAATATATATTTACAATTTTTTTATAATATATATTTACAAATCTTTTATAATATATATTTATAAATTTTTTACAATATATATTTACAAATTTTTTACAATATATATTTACAAATCTTTTATAATATATATTTATAAATTTTTTACAATATATATATTACAAAATAGAACAACAATTAATAATAAAGTATTTTAATAATATTTAATACAAAATATATAAAAAAAAATATATTAAAAATACTTGTGCTCAAACTTTTGCAAAATATTATTAAATATTTGTTAAAACAAGATTTAAAGTATTTGCGTTTTATATATAGTTAATTTGTCAAATTTATAAATTACTTTCTTTTTAACTCTATCTTTCTTTTTGTTAATTTATAATATTTAGTTATTGTTACTTTAATATTACAAAGATTTAAATTAATTTTATATATTATAATTATATTATCTTTAAAATATTAAGAATTAAAACAATTTAATTATAATAGAAATTTGTATAGCATATTAAATACGTTTATAAAACTTTTATTAAATTATTCGATTTACAAAAAGTATTAAAATTGCGCTTATAAATAGTATTATATTTTAGTTGTTTAATAGAATTTAATTAATATTTAGAATTGTCTTCGACAAGTACTTTAATATATATTTAAATTTTAAAAAATAATTTTTATTTATTGTAATCGCTCTATTATAAATTAAAAATTAAAGAAGATCTATTATTAAAAAAGCAATTAAAAGAGCTATCTATTAAATAAAGAAACATATAATATATTTTAACTAAGTCTATAATATAATTATATTACAACTTAATTTTTGCAAATAAAGATATTTTTTAAAGAGATTTTTGTTAACTCTATAATAGTGCTTTTAAATAACAATAATTTTAGAGCACAAAAGTTAATAATAAAAGTTTGCGACAAAATACGCAATACTTAATTTCTAAAATTATTTAAATTCGACAAACTAATTTTTATTATTTTTATAATATCTATTTTCTTAATTTATTTATATAAATTGCGTCTAATTATATACAAGAATTAATTAGCAAAAGCGATAGTTAATTTTTTTTTAAATCGAGTATCTAGAATATCTATATCTTATATATAATTGTATTATCTCTAAGAGCTAGATTAATTATTTTCTATTAAAATATTGCTTTTTTAGTTTGTTTATATTAATAATTAATAATAGTACTATAATAGACAAAGATTTTCTTTTAATCTTTTGCAATATCTTAAAATTTCGATATCTAATTTTAAAAAATATATAAATAAAAAAATCTTATTAAAGAATCTTTATTAATAAAATAAAATTAAGTTTAGACTTAATACTATTTTATATATATTTTTTTTTAATTACAATAAAAATAGATCAAAAATCTATATAGAGAGTAAAAATAATATTAACAATTTTTTCTATTTAAAAAAACTATTTTTTTTTTCTAATATTGCAATAATATTTTGCACAAAAAACTTAAACAAAATTTTCGAAATATTTCGAAATAATTTGCTCGAAAATTATAATTAATTTTAAAAAATACAACAATATTACAAGTTATATTTCTAATATAAAGAAAATTTGTTAAAAGAATTTTATTATATTTAACTAAAACTTTCTTATTAATACGCGATAATATTTACAAAGATACTAAAATTTATTATATATTTAGCAAAAAAAAAGAAAAAAAAAGAAACAAAAAAGATTGCTATAAAAAAAATAAATAAAAAATAAAAAAATCTAGATTTCTATACAAATATTTTGTAATCTTAATTAATTTATCAATTTTTTTGCATATATTTAAGCAAGTATATCTAAATAAACAATTGCTTAAAAACTTAATTAATAATAGAATAATCTTAACAAAACTAATATTAAAGAAAGACAAAAAAAAATAAGTCTCTTGCAAGTTTTAGTAAGTTACAATTATTTCTATATTATATAAAGATAATTGTATCGAAGAGTAAATCGAACAATAAATTAAACGATAGCTAGACTTTAATAAAGAGCAATCGAGACTTGCAATATATTAATCTTCGAATAATTATATATAATTAAAATAAAATAAAAAGAATTCGATTGCTATTCTAATTACTTTTTGCTATATCTGTCGAATTTTGTTAAATCTCTTATTGTTATTATTAAATAATTTAATTGTATTCTTAATAATATTAGTAAATTAAGCTTTTTTTAATTGTTATAAAATAGAGTGCAAAGCTTTTAGCGTATTTCTAATAATTAATTGTCGAATTTTTAAATTATAATTTACAATATTTTTGATAAAATTAAAGCATTCTTAGATATCGAATTTTTTTATAAAAATTAAAGTATTAATATAAAATATATAGATATTGTTGTTCTTTAAGAAATATTAAATTATATAAAATACAACAATTCTCTAATTGATTGCAATTATAAAAACAACAAAATTAATATTTAATAAAGTTTTGAAAAAATAGACTTGTAAAAGAAGTTAACGCAATATATAAATACTATAAGTATTACTAATCGCAATTTAACTTTCAATTGTATATAATATATTGCTAGTTGCTTTAAACTTAATCTCAATTATTAAAAAAAAGAACAAATTTTCTCTTGTTAATTGCGTATATAATTGTATTATTTAATAACTAATAATAGCAATCTTTTTGTCAATCTATTTGAACTCTTGCTTAATAAAATATTTGTAATAACAATTAAATTTTAACGCAAAAAGCTTGTATAAATATCGCGAATTAATTAACAACAACTTAATAAAATAAATAGTATTGCATTCTTTCGCAAAACTAAAATATTTAATAAAAAATACCAAGATTTTTGTAATATTCAATACAATAAATTTAATTTTGTCTTAAAGTTTTATTACTTTGTTTACTATTTTAAATCTTTTTTCTTACTTTAATTGTAAAAATAAATGTTGCTTTCGAATATATATCTTTATTAAATTTTTAATTGTTAACAATATTTATCTTTTTATATTGTTAATAATAATATAATTTCTAAAAAGTATTAAACAATATATAGAACTTAACATACTAGATTTTTTACTTTAAAAAGAAGAAATCGAATTTGTTCTAAAGTTTTGTGCATTTTGTTGCGATATTTAACTAATAATTACTAGCAATATAAATTAAAATATGCGCTAATTTGTAGACGCAAGCTAGTTACAATTAAAGAAATTTAGCAAAACATTGCACAAATACTAGTTTAAATAATTGCTTAAGCAAGAAACTTTAAAGAGCTAGATTTAAATTGATACAAATATTAGTAAAAATACTAATAAAAAAGATAGCAAAAAAAATAACAATTGTAGTCGACAATATTTGCTTGCAAATGCGCAATTAAAATTAAGTTCTTTATAATTGTAATATCTTGCAAAACTTAATTGCAATAAAGTACAATTAAAATAATTATATAAATAGAAGATTTCAAAAAGACTATCTAGAAGTTAGAAATACTTGCTTAAAGACAAATAATTAAAGAAATATTTAAAAATTTGTTATAAATAGTTTTTAGACTTCGATTGCAACAAAATATTGCTAAAATAATAATTTAAAAAATTGTTAATTAAAATTAGCAATAGAAAAAGCAACAATTAAGTGTGCTTATTTATAGATTAACAATTAGAAACATCTTTGAAAAGTCTTTTCAAAAATTTTAAAAATCTTAAAGCTTATATATTAGATTATATAGCAATTTAAAGACAAATATAAAAAAATTAAGATACTTAGACTTAAATAATAAAAAAGAAAGAGTATTAAATACAAGCAATTATTAATTAAATTAAATTTTATTTTTGGTGCAAAACAAACAAGCGTGTCTTAAAACTAATATTTCTATTTATTTAGTAATACAATTTATTTAACTCTATATATTAAAATTACTATTTTAGCGATTATATTACTAAGTAGATTGTATTATTAAATAAGTAAAATACAAAAATACACTTTTAATTAATTCTTATACTTTATTTTTAATTTTTAAGTCTCTAAATATTTACATCTTCGATATTCTTTTTAATAAACAATTGTTTTAAGTTCGATTTATTCTAACCTAATTAATTTATTAACAATTGATATTCTCTTATATATTAAAAATCAAGACAAGACTTTAATACAAAAAAAGTAAAAATAGTATTGTATTATAAAATTAAGATACGAAGAAAAAGTCTTATTTGAGCTTGTCTTAATTGTCGTAAATTATATAGATTAACAATAAATTATCTTTACAATAGATTGTCTCTACAATAAATTGCTTCTATATATAGTAATTCGCGATAAATTGTCTCTACAATAAATTGTCTCTACAATAAATTATCTCTACAATAAATTGTCTCTACAATAAATTGTCTCTACAATAAATTGTCTCTACAATAGATATTGCCTCTACAATATATTGCTTCTACAATAGATTGTCTCTACAATAGATATTGCTTCTACAATTGTCTCTACAATTCTACAATAGATATTGTCTCTACAATAGATATTGCTTCTACGATAGATATTGCTTCTACGATAGATATTGCTTCTACAATAAATATTGTCTCTACAATAGATTGCTTCTTAACTAATAATTGTCTCTACAATAAATATTGTCTCTACAATAGATATTGTCTCTACAATAGATATTGCTTCTACAATAGATATTGTCTCTACAATAGATATTGCTTCTACAATAGATATTGCTTCTACAATAAATAGCTCTCTACGTAAATAATCTTCTACAATAGATTTGCTCTACAATAGATTTATCTCGTTTAAAAGATTTGTTTTGTTTAAAAAAAAGAGACTTACTTGTTAACGTATAAAAACTAAGATAATAAATAAGTAAATAAAGAGCTTCTACTTAATTTGCAAAACTATTGCTTAAAACTAACAATTATTTAATTCAAAATATATTATTTGTTAAATATTAATAAAAGCTAAAAAGAATATAATTATCTATAAAAGATTAATTTAAATATTGAAATTTTTATTTAATTAATTTGCGTTCTTTTTGTTAATAATTAATATTCTCTTTACTTTTTATTCTTTTGCATTGTTAAAAAAAATATTTAATTTCTCTATTGTTTGCGTTTTCTAACAATTTAGTTTAATTTATTTTATTTCTTCAAAATTGTAATTTCTTAAATTTAATTGCTAAAATTAATAACTTTTATCTTGTATTTTTTGTTATTATATTGCAAAGACTTTCTTTATTAAGTTGTTTTATTAAACTTTATTAATATCTTTTTCTCTTTTCTTTAAAAATTATTACAATTTTGTTAATTCTTTTGCTCTAATATTTTTTAATTAAAGTCAAATAGATTTCTTTTTTTATTATAAAAAATTTGTTTTGTTTCGAACAAATATTTTGCAAATATTTTAAACTTTGTTTAACAATTTTTTTATTATTGTTTTCTAGCTTTGAGTTAAGTCTTATATATTTTAATTACTTTTTTTTTGCTTTTGTCTTTGTTTTTGAGTAATAAACTTTATAAAAACTACTTTAAGCGCACTTTTATTAAATATATATTGTTGTTGTTGTATTTTAAAAAAATTAATATCTTAAGCAATTTGTTGTCGATTAATATTACAATTTTTATTTAACTTATTTAAAATTTGCTCTTTAACAACAAACTTTTAATATTTTTGCTTTTATATTTGTTTAAAATCTTAAAATAAGTTAATTTCTTATATAATTTTTTATCGACTTTGTTCTTAACAATTTTGTTTCTTTTTAATAATTCTTTTATTTATATTAACTTTTTGTTGTTTCTTTTTAATATTAAATATTGCTTCCGTAATATTAGTTTTTATAATATAATTTTCGATTTTAAAAGCGTTTTAACAATACAAAGATTTTAATAGTTTTTTGCTAAATTAATCGAAAAAGTTGTAATATATAAATTTTAGTTAAAAAAATAGCGTTATAATAATAATTTATTTGTTTCTAATCTTATATAAATAAAACAAGTAAAAATATATATAATTTTTTGAATAATTTTAAATGCAAGAAAGTTTGTATTAATTAATTTTTGTTAGAGATTGTCTTGCTATTACAAAAAAATAATCGAGTATTTAATATTATAGTTTCTAAAATTGCAATTTCAAAATATTGTCTCAAAATTGAAATACTTAAAGATTAAAATTCTAAAATTTATATAAAATTATTTAAATTGTTTAGCTTTATAACTTCTACAATAGCAACTAGTTTTACAAAAATGTCTTTTTTACTTAATTTTTAAGAAATAATTTTATAGTAGTATATTGCAAATAAATACAATTATTAATATACTAAATCTTTTTAACAACTAGATTTAATTAAAACAAATACAAAGATTTTTTTTGTAACTTAAATTAATACTGTAATTTTTTGTTAATTTATATTAATATATATATTATTTAAAGTTATAGATATTGTTTGTCGCAAAATTACAAATAAAATTTAATTTAAGCAATTAATTTAAGTTTCGAATATTTTAATATTTTTAAAAAATATATAAAGAGAAAAAACAAATTTTTTAAAAATATATAACTTATTTTAGATCTTTGTTCGAACTTATTGTTTAAAAAAATTAAATATCTCTTTAATTAGAATCTTACTCTTAAGAGTGTTATTATTAATTATAAATATTTATAATATTATAAACTAAATAGTATTAATTATAATTAAATTTAATCTCTTTATCAATTTCTTGTTATATTAAAGAAAATCGAATTAGAAGTTTTTAATATAGTAGAAATAATACAAGATTTTTTAACTATTAATAAACTTGTTTAGATTTAAATAATTTAATATATTTTGCTGCATTTTATAATTAGTATTTTGTGTATATTATTAAGTTGTATTGCTTTTAAAAGTATTAATATTTTTGCAAAACTATTAAATACAATTGCAATACTATAGTGCTTAAGAAGTTATTTAAGATTTTTAATTTTAATAATTAATAATTAAATTTATTATTGTGTTTCTAGATCGAATTGTTGTAAAGTATAATAATTATATATTTTTATATATACTTTTTTATTAAAAGATCGACTCTTATTTGCGTATTTTTTAATTAAAGTTATTCGAAGTTTTGTACTTAAATTTGTTTATCTTATTAATACTATTATAATCTATACATTGTTATTTTTACTAAAAGAATAAAAATCTACAATTTACTATATATTTAACAAAAAAAAAAAAAATTTGTTGTTTTAATTTTGTGCTTTCTATATAGATATTTAAGCTAAAAGCTTAATTAAAACTCTAATATTAAAATATTTTTTACAACAATTTTTGACAATATATTTGCGAAAATATTAATTTCTCGAAATATATAAGTAAGATATTGTTAATTAATTATTGTAGAAACATAATTGTAAATATCAATTTGTTAATAGTTTTTTCAAAAAATTAATTGTAGTTTTTAAATATACTTTAAATTTATAAAGTTGTTTGCAAAATATAGTTATTCGATAGCAACGCAAACTATTTTTAAGAAATTTTTTTTTTTCCTTTTAATTTTAATTTTTTGTTTAAAAATAATATATTTTGCAAAGAGTATATAAATCTATCTTAAGATTTTTTATTAACTAAAAAATATCTATAACAATTAAAGACTTTACAATACTATTTATGCAAATACTAGCAAATAAACTCTTTAATATATATAAAAATAATTGCAACAGAATTGAGCACATTCGATTTAATCTTAAATACTAAAGAAGTTTTGCTATAGATTTCTTTTTAAACGTAATCGAAATTAATAACTTTAATATTGTTAGATTTTTAATACAATATATTTAGCTAAACAAATCTATATAAATATTAGATTAATTTTATTAAATAAGATTGTTCTTCTTATTAATACTTTTAAAACTAGATATTTTAATAAGTTGTATTATATAATTTATATATAGTTTAAAGACATTTTTTCTTATATAATTTTCTTTAAACTATATATCGATATATTTTATTTTTATTTTCTCGAACAATATAATTGTATATTAAGATATATTGTCTAAAAATTGTTCTCAATTATATTGTTAAATTTACAAAATTACTTTAAAACAAAATTTAATTAATTTTAGTAGCAAGCTACTAGCGCAAAAAGATTTAACTTATTATTGCGCAAGTTAATACTTAAATTTAATTAATAAACAAAGTTATAATTCTAATTCTATTAATAGATTTTTTAGTAAATATAAATATATAACTTTTTATAATCGAAATCTATATTAATTTTTGTTTAAATAATTTTTATTATTTTTGTAATTGTTGTTTATAGATATAAAAAAAAGTCAAAGATTAATATTGTTAATATTGCGACAAATTGTATTGTTTATTTAAGACAAAATCTTCTTAATTGTTTTTAGATTAAATAGATTATATTTCTTATATTATAATATTACTAAAATTATATATAGCAAAAACATCTCTATTTGTTAGTAATATTATTCGAAGTTTATACTTTTAAATATAGAAAAAACAATATATTTTAAAGACAACTTTCGAACAACGTTTTAAACTATATATAAAGCAAATCTTTTTTAAACAATTTTCGATTTATAGAGTTTAGTATTTTGGATACTTTAATTATTTAAATTTACTATAATTAATAGCTTCGATTTTAATTTCGAAATAAAAGTCGATAATATACTTTTATTTGCAACTTGTTTGCAAATCTTAATAAATACTAATAGAGCAAAAACTAAGAAACAATAATTGTTAACTATAGTATCTTAATATTTTTATCTTAATTAAGCAAACAATATTATATTTAATAACAAAATATACTTTAATATTGTTTAGATATAATATTATAACAATATATATAGATTGCAATTCTTTAATTTAAATTTCTTAACTTAAAATATTTTTAATTTCGATATTTTAAATACTTAAATATAATATATATTTTAAAATCTATTAGTAAAGATTTTCCTAAATATATTTAAAACTTTAAAAGCTACTAGTATTAAATATCGATTTATATATAAATTTTGCTCTATTTTTAAGTATTGCAAACAATTTTTAAGCTTTAATAATATTATAATATAAGACGCAAGTTAGGTCTATACAAACGTTAATTTTCTATCTAATATTAAATTAGATTTGTTAAATTTTAATATTATTACAATTAATAATTGTTAATCTAGCTTAATAGAAATTTTATTCTGTATATTTAAAAATATTACAAAGATTAATAAATATTGCACCTTAATTTTCTTAAACTAAGATTTCTAAGAATTGCTAATCTTTTACTAATAGTTAAATAAATATTAGTTAAAGAATTATCGATCTAGAAATCTTTTAAATGCATTTATATTAATACGCTTATATTAATGCGCTTATATTAATATATTTATATTAATGCGTCTATATTAATGCGCTTACATTAATTATCTTCTATATTCTATACTAGTTATTTTCTATATTCTATACTAATTATTTTTTATATTCTATATTGGTTATCTTCTATATCTTATATCGATTATCTTTTATATTAATTTGTTATCTTCTATATTAATTTACAAATAAAGTAGTTTATCTTCGAGCTAATTTGCATTCGACGTAATCTATTATTGCGATTGTCTAAATAGTTGTTTCGAACTCTAGATTTACCAATTTATTATTATCTTATATTAAAAAATTATCGATTATATACTTTGTTATTGTAATTCAATCTAAGATTCGATTAAAATCTAAATTAATCTATTATTAAATATCTTTCTAATTGTCTTTTTCTTATACTTAAAAGTTAATAAGCAACTAACTTTGAAAAAAATATTTTTATATTTTTTAGATATTTAATATATTGCGTATCTTTGTTCTATTAATAGATATTTCTCTCTTTGCTCTAGATAACTTAACAATATATAAATTATTTATCTACAAATTTGAAATCTACTAGATAAATCGATTGCTTAATATTAAAGTAGCTTTCTAATTATAATTATTTGTTAGTTTTTAAAACTATTATAATAGAGCTAAATTAAAAAGCTAATAAAGTAAAGACTAAAATTAAAAAAGTTTTAAATACAAAAAAATTAATAATAGATTAAGCATCTTTAAAGAAAAGAGTAATTAATATAGTTTAACTCTATATATTTATATATTTTCTTTAATTTCTTATTAAACTAGTTATTTTAGTACTTGCTTAACTACTTGCAAAATCTTTCTAAATTGTATTTCAATAATATTACAAAAGCAAATATTGCTATAAAAGATATAAATATAAGCAAAAATATATTAATTTATATAGTTTATAACTTGTTGTACAACAATTATATATATATCGCTTAAATCTTAAAAAATAATTAGAAAAAAAAACTTTATTTGCTCTTTATATTCGCAAACTTGTTAATAAATTTTTAGTTAAATTTGTCAATATAAGTTGCAATAAATAAAGATAGTTTTAAATATATATTGTTGAAAATTAAGAAAAGAAATACGTGCTATAAATTTAATTAATAAAAGCTAAAAATAATAATAACTAGAATTTAATTATAAATAAATTTCTTAATAATTTTGTTTAAATTGTAATAAAAAATTTATAAATATTAATTTTGTTGTTTTAGACTTTAGAGTTTTGAAATATTATTGTTTATAACAATATAAAATATATATTAAATTTTATAAATTTTATTATTATATAGTCTACGCTTTTAATATTTTTTTGTTAAATAAATTTTAATAATTTTTTCTTTTTAAGAAAGCAATCTTTTATATTTGTTAAAAAGTATAAATATATAAATTTAATAACAAATTTTTTATTTATTAATCTTTATATAATTATTATAAGAATTAAGTATTATAATTAAATATTTAAACTAATTATAATAGAACTTAAGATTATAAATAAACAATAAATTTTACAAAATTTAATTGTATTAGAATTGAATTGCAAAATATAATTAAAAACAATTGTTATAAATTAATCTTTTTGCAAATTGTTGCTATTTTAAAGAACAATTATCGTTTGTAACAAATATTATTTATTTAGCAAAAAAATACATTTATAAGTTTGTAAACAAAATATACAATCTAGTTTTGCTTATAATAGTTAAGTAAATTTACAATATTTTCTATGAAAATCTTTAACAACAATATAGTTATTAATAATATATTTTTTCTTGTTTTAATAGCAACTAATATATAGTTTCGATTATTGCTATATAAAATAATAATAGATTTAACTTAATTTAATTTTAAAAATTTACAATAATTTATTTTTTTCTTATTGTTAAATTTTTTTTTTAACTCTTTTAATAATAGATTTGTCAATTTTGTCTATTTAAAAAGACAATTTATTAATGCTTATAAATAGATAGTATTTTTGAAAAATTCTTAAGTTAAAGAAATTACAATTAAATAAACAAATATTTTCAACAATTTGCAAGAATTTAAGCTTTTCTATATTTTCAAAAAGCTATATTACGTAATGTTGAATATCTACTAGTTAAAAATCTATTATTGTCAAAAATTAATAATAATATCTCTAGAAATATAGAACAAGATATAAAATAAATATCTTTATATTAAATATATCGAAATTGTAATTTGCGCTAAAGTTTAAATTGTTAAATATTTAATTTATTAAATATCTATTTTATACAATCTATTATTGTTTAATTTGCAAAATAAAGTATAACAATTATAAGTCTTTAAGTTGTTAACAACACTAGATTCTATTAAATATAAAAAAAATCTTTGCAATAAAAATTCTTAAAAACTAGTAAATCTACAATAATATTAGAAGAAATAATATATTACAAAATAAATTGTTTAACAATTGTTATATTATTTTCGAATATTAATTATTTTTTAACAAAAATTGCAACAAAAGTATCTTTAAACTTGTTAAAAGCAATTTATATTTATATTTTTTTTTAGAAATTGTAAATAAAATAGTTTTTATAAATTATTAAATTAATTAAAAAAGCAATATAATATTTATTTTAAAATTTCTTTCTTATTGTTTAAAGATTTTCAAAAATAAGAATTTAATATTAAAGAAAAAATTTATCGAAAAATTTATATATAAGAACAAGTATCTAAGATAAGAGTTTATATATTATAAGAAAACTTAAGTAACAATTATAAGATTTTAGAATAATATTTAAATTGTTATACAAAAATTATAGTATACTTTAATTGATACTTTGCAAAAAATTGCAATTTTAAAAAATTATCTACTTAAATATTAAACAATTAAGCAAAAGAATTATAAAAAAGAATATTTAAAAAATAGAGTTTTCTAGAAGAAAACTATAATAGATATATAATTTTATAGATAATAAGATATATATCTTAAACAAAAAATATAAATATGTACGAATCAAGAGTAGAATATTATTAATATATAATTATTAAACTTGTTCTTTTAAGTAGTATTTTTCAAAATTAACTTGTTATAATAATAAGAAACAATCTAATTGTATTAAAGTACTAGCAAAATAATAATAAAACTATTGTTAAGTATTTAAAGATATTTTTATAATTTGTTTACGACAAAACTATTGTATTTTGCAACAATAAATAAATTTTTTTTTTGCAAAAGACAAAACTATTGCATTTTACAACAATAAAATATTTTTTTGCAAAAAACAAAACTATTGTATTTTGCAAAAATAAAATATCTTTTTGCAAAAAACAAAACTATTGTATTTTGCTATAATAAGAAATTTTATTATATAGAATAAAGTTATTGTATCTTGCAACAATAGAAAATCTTATTATATAAAATAAAGCTATTGTATTTGCAACAATAAAAATAATATTTTGTTGTATTAAATAAAGTTATTATTCATAGTACTATTAATATATAATTGACGCAAATAGTATTTTAAATTAAATTAATAGCAAATATATTTATAGTTAACAACAATTTATATTTAAACAATATTAATTGCGAAAAATCTTAACATTTATATCGACTTTAATAATAGCAATTTTAAAATAATAAAAATATTGTATTACAATTAATACAATTGAAAAATTCTATTTAGAAATATTAATTTAAAATTGATTTTTATTTTTCGAAGTAATATCTATTCTTTGTTGTTACTTTAGAACAATATATAAGTTTTAAACTTTAATTATTTTTCCAAATTTATATATAGAGAAACTTTATAATTTTGATTTGTTTAATATAGTTATAAATTGTCTTTAAAGCTAGTTTTAAAATCAATATACAAACAATTATTATATTAACTATAATTTTATCTCTAATTAACAATTTTAGTAATAAGACATATTAGCTTTGCGATATTTTACATATTTTAGATCAAAAAATTAAATATTGTTTCTAAATATTGTTAAGTCTTATATATTATTTAAGACAATATTAATCTTATAAATAAAATTTTTGTATTTATTTTTTAATAGAAGTTAACTAGTTTTAATAGTTTTGTAAATTGCAATTCTAAACTTATTAATATATATTTTTATATTTAGTATTAAACTACTTACAAGATTTCGAGACTTATAACTAAGATAAAAATAATCTTCTTATTTTTAAAAAATTAAAAAGACGTAAGAAAAACAATTAAAATAAAAACTAAAAATATGTTAGCAACAATATAGTATACTATTAATATTAGTTTAGTTTAACTATAGCACAAAACTAGTATTTATAATTAATATAAATAACAATAATAATAATTGTTTTAATTTGCTAACATTTTGTTTCTTTAATATTAAGAAATTTTTAAAAAGTCTTTATAAATATATATTGTACAAAAATTACAAAGTAGTCGAAGTTTACAAAAGAGACAATATTAATTATTGCTATAATAAATAGAATTTATTGCGTTCGAAAATATAAAAAAATAATACGCAAAATAAATAAAATAACAAAAATCTTACTAAAAGCTAAATTTAATATATAAAACAACTAAAAGATTTAATTTAACTTTGTAAGTAAAATTTGCTATATAGTATTTATATTATATTTGTATTTAATCTTATTATTATAAGTATAAAGAATCTATATAGTACAAAGACTAATAAATAAGAATTAGAGCTATTAGTATTAACAATAATTAATTAGATTTAAGACTATACTATTGTAATATTTATTGTTTAATTGTTTCAATCTAGTTGTTTTATAATTTTTATTTTTATTTATATTTATATAATAACAAAATAGAAAATTATAATATATTTAATCTATATAATACTTAAAAAATTTAATAATTTTAATATTGTTAATTAATATATTTATTAAGTATTAAAGAAAATATCTTTAGAGTTCTAAATTATATCTAATAACAATAATCAAACAATAATTACTACTATATATATTTTAATACGCAAAAAGAGTTTGTTTTTGTCGCTAATTTAAATTATATTTTAGTAGTATAATTTTTGTAATTTATAATATTTTTTAGACTTTTTATATTTTGTTTGAAATTGTTATATTTTATTATTAATTAAAATACAAGAACGCGTTTTAATCTAAAATATAATATTTTAACTTTTAAAAATACTTGTTTTAAAAGTATCTATTTAAAAGTATCTTTTTAGATATATATTGCAAACTACTTTGTTATACTTGTTTAAAATTGCGTTAATTAATATTGTTTTTGCAAATATCTAAAATTAACAATTGCATTAACAAATTTACTTAGTTTTGATTTCTAAAATATACAATTGTTTTGTTTTATTTTATTATTATTTTTGCTCTATTAATAGAACTTTTAAATATAAGATTTATTAGATATTTTTGCAATATTGATGCTATTTTTATTTAAATACTAGATTAAAGATATCGCTTGTTAATTAAATATAATTTTCGAAATTTTAGAAAAGATTTAAATTTGCATTCTTTATTAGATACAAAGATATTAAAAATTTAAATATTATTTAAGTCGATTATTAGACTAACAAAGATGACTAAATTTATTTAAGATAGTAACAATTTATATTATTATTAACTTAAGAATTTTCAATATTTTAATTAAGTACAAAGAGTCTTCTATATTGTTAAAAAAATTAATAGAAATTACTAATATAGAGCAAATACTTTTGAGTAAATTTATAGCATTTTGTTATTGTTATAGATTAACTTAAATATTTAGCTCGACTTTTGCAAATTCTTGCTATTATAAAAATTATTAAAAAAATCAATTATAATCTCTTTGTATTTATTAATATTTCTCAAATATTTACAAACTTTTTGTTAAACAATAAATACAAATTTTAATATATATTGTTTTTAAATTAGAGTACTTATAGTATTTACAATTAAGTTTAAATTTTATTAAAAAAGCTTAACAAGATTTTTTTGTCTTTTTTTGTAATATTTAATATAGAAATCTTATAAATTTTTACAATTGTATATTAAACTAAATCTTTAATATTAGCAAGTTTATATTTAGTATATTAATTAATCAACTAGAGCTATTGTATTGTTTTAACAATTATATAATTAATTAACATCAAAATTAGACAAATTAACTTAATTTTTATTCTTTAGAAAGTTAATTAAATATTAGTAATTTAAAGAACAAGAACACAATATTAATTGTAGATATTAAAGAAGCTTAAGATTATAAATTACTAGCAATCAAAGATAGATTTTTTTAACTTCGCGAATATATAATTTTGCAAAATATTTCAAAGATTATTAAACAAGTTAATCTTAATAACAAGTTCGAATATACAATATATAATTTTTTGCTCTATAAGTTATAAAGAATATATCGATTTTTTTTTGTATTCTGTTTATTACTAATTTGAAAAACAAATATATATATTTACTATTTTCGCAATAATGAAAAATTATTTTTTTGTTTCAATTAACAAATAATCTTTTTTTAATAATATATTGTTTGCTTTTGTAACTTTCTTTAATTTTAATATAATAGCAATATATACTAGTATAAAACAAACAAAGACTTAGTAATATATATTATTAAGCAAAACTAGTTTGCGTATTAATAAATTCTAGATTTATTTTTTAAAAGTCGAAAATTTTATTAAAAGAAATTTAATTTAAACAAGTTTAAGAGAAAGTAACTAAAGCTTTTCAAAGATAACAATTATTATTATAGATATAACTTATTTATTAAAAAAGATTGTTAACTATATTCTTATTGTCGTTCTCTCTATATATACAACTTCTAGCAAAAAAATTAAGTAAATTATTCTATCTTTATTTGCTAAACAAATAATAAACATTAGAACTAGTTTTTATCTTTATAACAAAAATAAAAATTACAAGTAAAATACAATTTCTTTTTTGTCTCTTTAATTAAGATTATAATAAATTAATTACTTTAATTATTGATTGCAAACACTAGCTTTGTAATTAAAACTTTAAAAATATTAAATACAACTTTATAAATATTAAATACAACTTTATAAATATAACTAGTTTCTTAATTGTATTATATTTTAATATAGTATCTTTTATTATCTTTATATATTTGTCTAGCAATAACAACTTAAAAGCAACTTAATTTGAGACTTTAATTAAAGATTGCTCTTATATTTTTGCAAATTATTTCTTTTTTATCTTTAGCTAAAATAATAAGTTAAATATTGTTAACTTTTGTAGCATTAACTTAAAAATTAATATTCTTAAAAGCAAATCTTGTATATTGTTATTGTATTTTTTGTATTAATTATAATAACAATATATACTAGCTAAAATTTGTTTGTTAACAAATTTTTAATTTCGTTAAACACGTTTAAAAATTATTCGAGTTTTTTAAGTTTTTTCTTTGTTATTTTATTTTATTTAGATAAATATTAATAAGTATTTTAATCTTAATTTAAACTTTAATAAATTAATTAAGTTTAATCTATAAAAACTATCTTTGTTCTTATAGTTATTTATTCTTTAATATATATTTTTGATACTAGTTATTTTAACTTTATTGTAAGTTTATTTACTATCTATTTTCTTCTTCTTGCGTCTCTTATTAATTTAAAAATACTTAATTTTTTTGTCTTAAATAGTTATATTGCTTTTCCAAAAAAAGAGAAAAGTATTTCGTAAATTATATATATATATCTTTATATTTGCTCTTATTTTTATAAATTACTCTACTAGCTAATCTAGATTCTTATTAACAATTTGCTTAATATTAAAAGTTATAAAAAGTAATTCTTTGTCTTGAAAAGTATCCAATATATTTTTATTTAAAGTTTTTTTTTTAATTAAAATATTATTGACAAATTCAATATTTTTGTTTACAAACACAAATAAATTAATTACTTTAACAACAACAAAATTGAATTTCGAACTAAATTTTAATATACTTAATAATAGACTTAATTTTAAAATAATTTAAGTAAAAGAATAATTTGCGCAACTATTGTACTCTATTATAAACAAATTAATTTGTCGAACATTATATTTGTTTGTGCGTTAATAGAATTTACTTATAGCTTATTAAGAGAAAATTTTATATCTTGTATTTGTTTAATATAAAAATTTAGATTAATTTTGTTTTGCTATGCAAGAGTACTTTATTATTAATTGTTAATCTTAATTTTAATATTAAGTTTGTTAATCTTAATTTTTGTATACAAGTTGTTAGAATTTTAAGTAAACGCTAGTATTTAAAGTTTTGTTTTGTTATAAATTTTGTTGTACAAAGCATTTAATAGTTTGTTATTTAATTTATTTATTGTTATATCTAAATTTAAGATATTAATACTTTGTATAACATTTAAAAATATTAAATTAATATATTTTTATATAGAAGATAAATATATTATTTACAACTTAAAGTCTTTTTAATTTATATTTTGTTGTTAAAATTAAAATTGTTGCGTAATAAATCGAACTTTACTTGTATTGCTTTATAGTTTTTTATCTAACAATTTAAAATTGTCTAGTAATCGTTTAAATTGGAAATTAAAATACATTTCATTTTTTTTTAATATATTTTTATTTTTTTTGCAAACAACAATTGTCGAAATCTCTTCAATTTTGATTTTTGAAACAAATATAATTGCTAGAGTTAAAAAATCTATTTTAGAGTTTGCTATTAATTGCGCTATATTATCAAACTATTAACAAATTAATGCATTGCTATTTAAAGATCTATAATCTAAGCTATATATATTAAATAAATAGACTTTAATTGTCTTAATTTTTTTTATTGTTATTGAAAAGAATTATGTTATTAATCTAGCGCAATTAATTTAATTTGTATATTAATATAGTTTAAGTTCTAGTCTAATATATATTACATTTAACTTAGTACTTTGCTATTTATTTTATTAACACTTTATTTAAGTATTAGTTAAAATATTAATTTTTATTGTATTTATTTTATCTAGTATATTGTATATAACGCTTTTATATTTGATAGCAATACAATTTGCGATTATAATTATTGTCTTAGATTATATCAATAGTATATCTATAATTTAAGAAATCGATCTAGTGCTATCTACTATCTATATCGACGCTATATTCGAAATAAACTTTAACAAAATATTTAAAGATTAAAGTTAAAGCTCTATCTTGAACAATTATTTTACTAGCACTTTTCACAATTCTAATTAAATTTATATATCTATTTTTATTGCTTGTTTTAGCAATTGTATATATATAATTGTTACAAATAGTTCGAACAATTATTTTGTATTAAACAATAATTAAAGCAAGACAAAATAGTTCTTCTTATTTAGTTAAGATTTATTATTTCGACTTGCGTTAAAATTGCAAAGTTAGATAACAACAATTATTATAGATTTAACTAAGATATTTGTTGACACTTTTTTAAAATACTTTTGTGTTAAAGAAATACGTTTCTCGAGCTTCTTAAAAATAGCTTTTCTATAATTTAATATAATATTAATAATAAGTAACAATATCTATTACGATAATTAGTTGTTATTGATATCAAAAACATCTAATTTAAGCATTTTTATTAGATTGAATTTTTTGTTAATTGTTAAGCTTCTATATTAAATAATAATAATATTGATAACAATACTATTGATTCTTATAATTATTATCTAAATTAACTTAATCTATACAATTAGATAATATTTTAAAATTAAAATCTATTTGCAAATTATATTATTATATATTCTTATCTTAGAATATAATAACTATTAACAACAAAATATTTAGTCTATATTTTTAATATTTATTATTTTATTTAATTGTATCTTTAAAGCTCTTAGTTTTTTGTTAAATTAAATATATTTGTTTCTTAAAATCTTTTTTTTCAATATAATATTAAAAATATTAATAAAAAATTTGCTCTTTCTTTTTTTTAACAAATTTAAGTTTATTTGTAAATAAAAAACACAAACTATAAATTTAAATTTATTAAGAAGCAAAATATTAAATTATTTTGTTTGCTTTTTGTTTTTGCTATCTTTAATTAAAAAACTTATAAATTATTGTTGTAATTAAATCTTCTTTTAAAAATTAACTTCGATTAATTATTATAATATTATTATTGTTTTATATATTTTTTAAAGATACTAAAGTTAACAAGCAAATCTTTTGTTATTTTAATTAGAATTATATATTTGTTTTTGCACTCTCTTGTATACAACTTCGAAATATTAATATTTTAAACACTTAAAATTAAGACAATATTATATGTTTTGTAACTTTGTTTTGTTGCGTAAAAGTCTAATATAATAAGTTGTTTTTATAGAATATTACTTGCGCTTTAAAACAAACGCAATTTAAAAAAACTAAAAATTATTAATTTCTATTAATCTTATAAAAGAAATTGTATTATTTTCTTTAATAAGAGACAATATATTTTACAAAAAAATAAAAAGTATTAAAATAGTTTTAAAATTAAAACTACACAACAATTAAAATATCTTATAGAATATTTTTTTAACAATATATGCAAAAAAAGAAGATAAACCAAATAATATAAAAGTATAATTGCTAAATCTATAACAATAAATAAAGATTCTTAATAATTAAGATATTTTATTTATATTTGTCTTTAACTATTAGAAATTCGAAAAATATTTAAGTTTAACTATTTTATAATACAATTACTACTTGTATCTTTTAAGTATTATAATAGTTTTATTTGCTTTTTACTAACGTAAGATATTTGCATTTATATAGATTTAACTTTTTTTTTTTTGTATAGCAACTAGTAGACAACGCACGTTTAATACTTTTATTAATTTTGATAATAATAATATAATCTAAAATCGAAACAAAATTTAAACAAATTTAATTAATATTATTAATATTTTAGATCTTAAATATTATACTAAACAATTTTGTCTATTACTTTAAATATATAAAAAATTATTAATCTAGTATTATATTCTTAAGTGCATAAAACAAAAACAAGAAAATCTTAAAATTACAAATATTTGTTGTTTAGATAAACTAGCTTCTACTAGCTTGTTTTAATTTGTTTGTATCTCTATCTTTTATTTAACTTAATTAAAGATTTTTCTTTTAAATTTTGAAAAACTTGCAATATTTGCTATCGAATTAAAATATCTTTCGCAATTTTCTCTTTTATATTTGTTCTAAAATTCTTTGACAAAAAGATTAGACAAATTTTGCAATACTTAACGCTCTTTTCTTAGACTTATACGTAATTACAATTCAAATTAATAAATAGTTTAATTATTGCTTCGAAAATAAATATTATAATCTTTTTTTAATAGCAACTAATTGCTCTTGTTATACGAACTATATATAATTAAGATATTATAGTAGCAAATAACAATATATATATTGAAGCTAATAAAATGCGCTAACTTGTTTGTCTTCTTAATAAAAGTATCTTTTTATTTATACTATAATTTTTGCTTCTTTTATAACAATTAAGTTGTTGTTAATAACAAAGCATTTTGCGAAGTTTTTATTTCAAAGTTGTCGAATTTGTGCTTTAATTTAATTTGTCTTAACTAATTTATATTGCAAGAAAAAAATTCTATCTAATTAAAAGAAAATCTCTAGTTAATGTATTTGATTTTAAGCTCTTTTTTAATTGCATTTGTATCTAAATAAAATTATAATTGTTTTAAAAAGTCTATTTTTGCTCTTCTAAACTAAGTTTGTTATATTTTGCTATTTAAAATTTTCATTCTCTTTAAAAACTTGTTTATAATTCTTTGCACATCTTTATAAAACTAGCACAAATTTATATAATTCTCGTAAATAATATCTTTGTTATCTTAACAATTATTAATTTTTTTCTTTAATTGTTACAAGTTATTAGTATTTATTAATTGTTTTTGTTTTGTTATTTTGTGTATTTTATTTTTTTATATTATTACTATATTCTAGAATTTTAATTACGTTTTAAACTATTACTTTAATTGTTTTTATCTTACTATTAATATATTTTTTAATCTTTCTAAAGTTACTACAATATTTAAGACACAACTTTATATTAATACTTTTTTATTTATTAACTTGCTATTGCTTTATTTAAGAACTTATTTCGACTTTTTTGTTAATTTAATTAATGTCTTTATTAAGTTTTTTTAAACAATTTATATATTTTTTAATTTTATAGCTACTTTTCTAAACAATATATATATAGTATTAAGTATTATTAACTACGTTAATAGTAATTTGCAATTAATATAATAAACTTGTAACTTAATTGTAGATATTATTATTATAATAAAAACTTATATTAATATAGAGTAAACAAAAATTAACTTAATTATATTGCTAATTTTGTTATTAAATTTGTTTCGAAAATTTTTATACAAAATTTTTCTTTGTAATTATTAGATTTTTGTTGTAGCAATACTTTATTTTTTATAACAATACACAATAGATAACACAAATATTTTGCAATTATATATATACTTTTTTTTAAGTATTTTTGTATTAATATTTGTATTCAAGATTTGTTATTATTTTTATAAAAACTTTGCAATAGATTAATCTTGTTTACAAACTTATTTAACAAAGGTTAATAACGCAATTATAATTATATTATTTATATTTTAATCTTAAATTATAAAAGTAAATTAATATATTAATATCTAGATTTTGTTTATTAACTTCTAGCAAAGTTATTTATTTATAATAGCTAAGTAAATTAAAAAACAAACATTTAGTCTTTTGTTTATTATAAAGTTGCAAAAAGAACTAATTAGAAAGCTTGTATTATATATAATTAATTTTAAGTTAAAATCTTTAATATTACAATATTAATTTGTATTCTTTTTTAATTTTTACAATCTATATATTTTTATAAAAGATTACAATAATATTTTATTTATTACTTTAGACTTTAATATTATTGTTTAAACTTTTTATATTAAAGAGTTAATTTGTAATTACTATTAATATAAAGTTTATATATATTATATTTATTTAATTTAACAATTGTACAATTTTAGTAAATCTATATCTTAGCAAGAAATTTATTTATAGCATTTTTACAATCATAGATAACAAACTAATTGCATTAAATTTTTTAAATAAAACGCTTTAAAAGAATGTAAAACAAGATATCTATATAAATTCTTTAAACAACAATTTATCTTATTATTTTTAACAAAAATAAATATTTTAAATATTTATTTTTTATAGATTAAGTATTGTAGAATTGTATAACTTTCTTAAAATGCATGCTTAAATCTTTATTACTAATAGAATAATTAATATTTAAGAAGTTTTAAAGACAAAGATAGCTAGCTCTTATATTAAATATATTAACAATAATATTAAACAATATATAAACAAAGAATAGAATTTAATATTAATTGCAAGTAAATATATTAACAATAAAATATTATAATATATCTAAATTTTTTTTAGTATTAACTTCGAATAATTTTTATAACAAAGTAAGAACTTAAATTTAACAATCTATATATATTAACTAAAAATTATAGTATTTTGCATATAACTATTAATTATCTTGTTAAACAAAACTTTAAAATTTTATTTATTGTCGCATTTATAGTAGATTATCAAGAAATTTATATATATATAATTTCAATTAGATATCTTCAATATTTAAGCTCTTAAATTAGAAACTTTTACAATCAATTAATAATTATATACAAAATCGAATTTCTATTAGATACAAATTCTTTAAAAAGAATATTTAGACAAAACTTGTTACAAAGTTGTTACACATCTAGCTAGCAAATTGCTTTATTCGACGAGTTTCACTCGACAAGTTGCGCTAATCTTTAAGAGAACTAACTTGACGAATAAAGATAAATTTTTGCATAACTAAATAAATAATAAATTTAACTATTTATTACAACTTGTTTAGTGTTCGCTTTGTCTATTTCTTGTTTTGCTTTCGTAACAAATAATAGCTTTAATTAGTGTATAAAGTACTTCTTTATTGCTAGCTTATTGCACTAATTGATCGACAAACTATATTAATTATTTTGTTTTTTATTAAATTTAATGTATTAGTTCGTCAATTATTTTAATTACTTGTTAAGCGAATCTTTGTATCGAAGACAATTTATTCTTGCTTAATATTTGTTGAACTACGCAATTGATTCGCAAAACAATTTATCGAATTATACAACTAATTTGCAAAGCAATTTGTCGACATTAATTAACTTGTTTATTCTTTAACTTATTTGCAAATTTTATTCAAATCTCGCATTTGTTAAGTACGCGATATTTATCTTTTATTAGCTTTTGTTTTAAGCTAGCTTTATATATAAAGAAGAAAATATTTATATTAGTTTATCAACTTTTTGCTTTTTTATTTATTAGTTATTAATACTTAGCTTATCTTTTATTTTTTATTTTTTATTTAACAAATTGTTGTTAAGATTGTTAAACAAATTTCTTACTTTTCTTTATTTTTTGTTTAATTAACTCGCAAGCGTAGAACTTATTTAATAGAAAAGTTTTGTATTTAATTTACAAAATAAGCTACTAACAAGTTTCTCTTTAAGCGAATTGTCAAAAGATTTGAAACAACTATTTAAAATCTTAACAAATATATTAATTTTATTGTTTTGTTAACTTTCGAAGACTTGTTAACAATCTCAAAGTTCTTAAATAAGTACGAAAATTCTAAGCTTGTTGTCTTAATTTCTTTTATTAAATTGATTAACTTAATTGTTATTATCTTATTAGACAACTTGTATTTAAGTAATTTAATTTTTTCTATTAAATCGATCGACTTAATTGTTATTAATTTACTAGATAGTTTGTATTCGTATAATTAATCTACTATAAATAGTAAATCTTACGATTAATCTAGAAATTTAAACGACGTTTTTTTTAACAAATTGACAAATTGTTTTAGATCGAATGTTTGTTATCGAACATTCTTTGTTTTATATAAAGATTGCAACGATCACAATAAAGTAACAAATTTATTTAATAATTTTTTTAAAACTTGTAGACAAGAAGAGCTTGCGTTTGTTTGCAAGAACAATTTGTTATATATAAAAGCATCAAATTATATTAAAACAATAGAAAAGATTACGTTAATAAAGCAAGTTAACTTTTTAAAGATTGCAATTATTAAGTAGTTTTTTTCTTCAAATATATAAAGTTTTTTTGCTCTTAATAATTAAAATATATTTATTGCTCAAAACTTACAAAGCTAGTTTGCTTTACTTATTTAAAACTTCTTTACTTAGTCTTCTATTTATTAGATATCGAATAAACAACACGACGTTAATTAAACTTTTTTTAGTTATTAAATGTCGAACAAGCAATAAAATTTTAAGCACATTGATCTCGCTTAATAAGTATCGAACGACTAGTATAACTTTAATTAAAACGCTCTTAACAACTAGATATTGTTTGCGTTTAAACACTTAACTAGTTTTGTTACTTATTTATATATTTATAACGATACTATCTATAATTAGTTAAATTAATTAAGAGATTTTGAAACTTGTTAAGAAGACGAAGCATTTATATTTTAAATAATAAAGCAATTGCGTAAGTTAATGCGTTAAGAAATTTAACAATTTGATTAAGTTAACGAAAATTCTTAAAGACGTTATTATTTAAATAGAAACAATAATTAAGACAATTTAATTATTTTAATCAATTGCTTTAAAGCAACGAATCTAGATTTTTTTTATTTAAATATCTTGAAAAGCTATAAATCGAATAATATTATCTTCGCAAATAAAGAGACAATTTATCGAGAAATCTTTATATTCGTCAAATAAATAAAGAATTATATTTATATAATTGACGAAATCGCAATAAAGAAGAATTTATTATTATGTTTTCGTAACGTTGCTATAATCTAATATTTGAAAAAAATCAAAAAATTTAAGCGCAAGACATTTAGAAATCTTTTGTTTATTAATTTTATTAACAAATTAAAGACGCAATTTAAAATAAAAATTAATAAAGTTTTTAACAAACTTATTTTGAAAACTTTTACAATTAAGAATGCGCGAAATAATCGCAAAACAATTAATTTTTTTCAAAATATTATTTTGTATTTTTAATTAATTAACATCTTTAATTTATAAAATTAATTTATATAAATCTAGAATTAACTTAATTTAAAGTTGCGTTCGATAATTATTATATTAACAATTTATATAATTGTTTAAAACTTTATTAAAAAACTAAATGCGAAAAAAGAGCTATAAAAGACAATAATAAACGTTTGTTAATTATTAACTTAAAATTGCGATTGCATTCAAAAGTTTAAAAAGCGCAACAACAATCTTAGAAATAACAATTAACAATAGTAAATACGTCAATTATTTATATTTTATTAGTTACGCTTCTTTTATGCTTTGCGTTCTATTTACTTTAACTTATATTAGTTGCTTATAAACTACTAAATTCGCTTATTTTTGCAAGACGCATTTAATTTTAATAATTAATATTATTTTGTTATGTTGTTGTCTTCTTTCTTTAAGTGTTTTGTTATTATTGTTGTTAACGTTAAGACGCAATCGAACAACAAAAACAAAAATCTATTTCTTTTTAAAACAAATAATTGTTGTATTAAAAATAAAGATTAACAAAATTATAATAATTATTAATTTTAAAAATACTAGTTGTTCTATTATTTGCTAATATATTAATAGTTGTTTTATTAACAAGCTAGATATTAATCTTTTGTCTTATTAATGTATTAATTAATTGTTGTATCGACTTATTATGTAAATTCTTTGTTATATAATAACTCGTATTATTCGACTTAATTTTACGACATTTTTGCGTACTACTTAGAAATCTCGCAAAACGATGTCTATTACGTTAAAGGAAATTATTAAAGAGAGACTTTATTAAGAGAACAACGCGAAAATTTATCAATAATCGTTAATGTCTTTTACGTCGATTTAAAGATAAAATTTCTATTATTTAAACAACTTATTTGCACGAAATGTTATTGTATTTTTTAATTAACTAATAAGCTTTTTTAATATATTAAGAAAAGATACGATTTTAAGTGTTAAATAAAACAAACGTTTATTAAGATTTTTTACGTCGACAAAGCGATAATAAAATAAAATAAAATAATTAATAATTTAGAATTGATTAAGTTAGATGTTAAAGCAATAATCAACACAAACTTAATCTTTTGTTTATATTATTACATTATTATTTTATTAAAATTTGTTTAACAAAACTTGTCGTACATTATATGCGTAAATATTGAATATACTATAACTTTTATTGATTGCAAGTTTTTTAAGAATCTTACATTAAATCTTTTTATTAAAAAGATACAAATATTTATCTTTGTTTATAATGTCGACATTGCAAAACACTTAATTAATAACTATTTTATATTAAATATATACATTAAAGATTATATATGCGACAAGAAGTCTATTGCGCATATTTGTTAAAAAATATATATTATTAATAATTTTAAAATGAAATTGTTATTTAGCATAAACATTATAACTTCTAAACAAACAATTGTTAATTTTAATATTAAATAATTTACTTTAAATAGTTGTTAAAAATTAACAACTAATTTTGACGTTACAATACAAAATAACATCAAAATTTATCAAATCTTAAAATCGAAATACAAAATAATTGTTAACGCAAATAACATCGTTAAAGTGTCTATTTAAATTAATTAGTTTTTATTAGATTATAATTTCTTATTTGAGTTAAATCTTATTGACGTTTATGTATATGTAATAAATGTTTTATTGTTAACAATTTATGTGCGCAACAAAAGTTCTTTGTTAATTATTGTTTATAAGTTGACAAATTTTGATCGCTTAATTAAGTTTAAAAAGCAAAAATACTATTAAATTAATTTCGACAAACATAATTAAGTTGTCAAAAATAACATAAAAGTAAAAATGTTATTAAACAAATATTAAACAATCTTATTTAATAGTGTATATATTTGTAACTTATTAATCGAAATAATTAAACTTCGCATTCTTATTAATAAATTTGTTGTTTTTTAAAAGAACAATAATAAAATTGTCAAATTAATAAAAGACAACTAAATAATTATTTTACTAAATAACAATTAAAACTTTACGACAATCTTTAAAATAATACAAAAAGTCTATTTGTTAAACAAATAAAATAAAAAGATAATTAATAAAAAAAATTATAAACTTTATTAGCAAGAGAAGATAAAATAATCTACGCAATTAACTTCTTTTAATTTTTTAATCTTTGTTATTTAACGTACGATCAACAACTTTAATAATTAATTTGTTAAAAAATATTAAATAATTACAAATATTAGAGATTTAAACAAACTAACAATTATTAATAGTTATCTAATATTTATGCAAAGCAATATTATAGCGCAATTAAAGAGTTGCAATTACATAAATTTAATAAATAATTTTGTCTTCTTTCTTTAGTTTATAATAATTAAACAAGATTCTTACAAATTTTTGTTTATTATTTATCGAAACAAAAACCAATTTAATATTGTTATTATAAAATTTAAAAACTTTTCGATTTATATATAACAAATAATAAATAAATAATTGCGACTTTTACACAAGTTTTACGAGATATATATTAATAATATTGTTATTTTCTCTAAATTTTTTACGAATTATTTCGATTATTTACGAAATCTCTTTATTAAGTTCGTTAAGCTTTAAATTACACTAAATTCTACAAAGATTTATTTTAATTATTTTAGTATTATTTCATTTAAGCAAGAAATTAATATTTTCGACTTATTTATTATTAAAAAACAAATTGTCGCAATTAAGATTATTTAATTTTTTAAAAATCTTAAAATATTAAAAATGTATTTAGATTTTGTTAATTATTAATATAACAAAATCGTTTAATATACACAACGCGTTAACTTGTTACAACAAAAAAAGATACAATTGTTTAAAAATTTGTTTGCGCAATACAATTAAAAGCGTAAAACGTATTTTTGAAACACTTCTATTAAGTAGTTATTAAATTTGTTAAACTTTTTTTATTAGTTTTAGTGTACTTTTACAATATCGAATTTCTTTATTTATTTCGACGCTAATTGTTATCTATTTGTAGAATTTGACGCAACAAAGAAACAAAAATACAAAATTAAAATATATTATATTAAAGATAATTTTGTCGACGATAACTTTTAAAAATTTAACATTTAATATATATTATTTTTGTTTAAAATATTAAGTATTATTAAGTCTTATTATTAATTAATAAAACTAAAGATTGCTTGCTTAATTTAAACAATCAAAATAATAAAACATTTAATTAAGACTTTCAAATAATTAATAATTATTTATATAAATTATTCGATTAAATTTAATATTGTTAAGCAAACAATTTTGTTGTTATTTGTTACAAACAAGTTTAATCTTAAACTTATACGCATATCGCAATATCTTTCGCAATTTAGTTTTAATATTTGACACAAAACAAATTATTTAAATACAATATCTAACGCTTTATCTTAATTATTAATATTAATCAACAAGAAAAAAATAAATAATATTAAAGAGTTTAACAAAATCGACGTTTTTATATTTAAGATCAAAGTTTTAAAAATAAACAAATTTGTCAAACAAATTTTTAAAAAAAAGAAAAATTTAATTGCATAAATAATCTTTAATAAAGCGATATTCTTTTATGCTTATTTAATAGAAATAAGCGCTAATTTTAAAAAACAATTGTTCGATATCTATATCAAATTTATTAAATAAACAAAAATTATAAACACTATTTAGAAGTTTGTTATATCGTCAAATATATAGTTTTTTGTAAAAGATAAACTATTATATTACACAAATTACGTTAATTAAAAAAGACTTTATCTATTAAAGAAGTTTGAAAAAGAAATTTTTACTTAAATATACGACAAAAATTATTACGTTAGCTTTATTTATTTATATAAGACAATTTTTATCAATTTTTATTTTCGCAAATTAAGCAATTGTCTACAACGTTACATAATATATTATTAAAAATACGATTTTTGTCAAACAAAGCATTATTAATTGTACGACGCTTTAAATTTTATTACTAGTTCTTCAATACTCTTTTATACAATAAGCTTCGATTTCATATTAATTTTATTAAATAAGCAAAATATAAACGTCGCATTTATTGCGATATATAAATTTTTCAAAAAAGTAATAATTATAATTAATAAAAATATGTATATTGTTAAGAATTAAATTAATATAATAATAAACAAACTCGCAAATTAAAAAATATTAAAGACTTTTATATACAATTGCAATAAAAAGTTTTTGTTCGAATTCTAGCGCGTTGTATTTAAGAAACTCGACGTTAATTTTTTAATCTTTGTTACGTATTATTTTTAAATTAATAATTAAAGCGAAAGAACTAATTAAACAATAGAGTTCGCTCTTTGCTATATAATAACAAACAATTTTAAATTTGAGTAAATATTTTTTCTCTTAACTCTTTAAATACAATTAAACAATCTACTTAATTTCTTTACTAATCTTTTGTCAAATAAGATAATTATAAAATTTAAAATTTAAAACTTTTTAATTCTTCTTAAACTTAACAAGCAAAAAAAGAATTAACTCGAAAAAAAATTAATAAATACAACAAAAATTAAGATCGCAATTGTCTAAATCAATATAACGACGAAAAATCTCTACAATAAATATTATTAATTTTTAACTTTTTAAATAAACAATTAAACTTTTCTTTGTTTATATAAGAATTACAATTTATCTTTTATAAAGTCGATAAAATTAATTATTTAACAAGTTAATTTCTTTACAATTTTCGAACGAAAAAATAATTTAGTTTATAAACTTAACTTGCTTATTAATTAAAAAATTTATTTAATTATTTTTATTATTAATCTAGAGTCAATCTTTAAAGAAAACAATTTTTACAATTATTTGTAATTTGATTACTTTAAATTAATTACAAAATTTAATAACAAATAATACGTCTACAAAGTTAAATTTTTTGTTAATTATCAACTTCGTTGTTACAATCGCAAAAAATCTATTTCGAAATATTTAATTTGTTAAAAAAATTATAGACACAAGTTTAATTATTAGTACAACAAAAATTTGCTAAATAAAATATAACGTTTTTATTAATAATGTTATACAACGTTTTAATCAATCTATAAAGTTTATCGTAATAAAATATTCGATCGAAGAAGTTATATTTATAGTATCGCAACACTTTTTAATTAACAAAGTCAAAAAGATTTTACAACAAAATTGTAATTGTTTTCGAAAATTATAAAACAAATATCTTTGTTAAATTAAGATGTTAAACAAACAAATTATTATTAATTAAATAGCTTTCAACTTAATTAACATAATCTAAATTAAGACTTATAACAAGTTATTGTATTATAACTTTTAATTTTTTGAGCAATACTAAACAAGCAATTTTTGCAACATTATATTAGTTATAATACAAAATATAAATATTAATCGACGTTCTTATTAATATACTAGTAAGATTAGATAACGAAATTTTATTTATTAAACGCGTAATTTTAAATATTATTAACATTTACTTAGTAATCTCTTCTTTAAAATTAACAATTTATTTAATTTTACAACTTAATAAGTTGCGAAAATTTATTACTTGCTTGCGCGTTATTTATTATTTTTATTAATTGTCTAATTTATTAAATGTTATACTATTATTATAAAACTTCTTAAGTTCGTTAATATATCTATAATTGCTACTTAGAAAGTTGTAGCAACTTGTTAAATTAAAAAGCAAAAATAACAACTTGTTATTTAAAAGAATATAACAATTAAAGAAGTTAAAAAACAAGTTATTTTTATCGACTTCAAACAAAAAAATGTTAAACACAAAATTATTAAAAATAAGAATAACAAAAATTAAAATAGTAACAACAACGAGAATTTATTCAACTATAGTCGCTTAAACGTTTAAGTTTTTTCGATATTTATTAAGAACGAAATCAAAAATTGCGACAATTTTCTTATTATTAAAATGTACGTTCGTTACGTTCTTTTAAAAGAATTGAAATTTCTTATTTTTAAAAATAAAATATTCGAAACAACAATTAAGAACAATTATTTAATTCTAAATTAATTTAAGTTTAACATTAAATTTGTTAACTTAATTAATAACAACAATAAAGCAATCTAATTTTAAACTTTTATTGCGCTAATTAATTTTAATATTGTTTGTATAATTTTTGTTAAAATTAAAATTAACAAAAGAAATCAATTATAATTAACAATCTTTAACATCAATAATAATTTACGAATATTTCGCAAATTATTCGATATTTTTGCGATTATAAAGCACAAAGAATTGTTTTATATATTAATTTATAAACAAAAGTATTAACTATATAACAAAAAGATTAATATTACGTCTACTATATTAAATGCTAATTATTGCACAATAAAAATTAACAACGTAGTTATAAATCTAATAAAGAGCGAAATCTACACAACAACAAAATTTGTATTAATTTTATTTACAATTAAAAAGTTTCTACAAACTTATGCGCAAAATATTGTAAATCAAATAAACCTAATAAGTTACAATAATCTTTATATCGACTTTGTTCGCATTAATTTTGTCAAATTTAAACTTAAAACTATTAAAAGTAAATTTTAATTAAAGAAGATTATTAATTTAATTGAGCGAAAGTTACAAAAAGCATTTGACGCGTTTATAATAGCTAAAACATATGCGGAAAAAAAAACATATATTTTTAATTTTAATTACAAATTAATTAAGTATTACAAACTTGTTAATCTATTTAATAACGAAATCAAAACTAATTGTTTTAATAGATTAGCGTATATACATTCGCAAAGTAACGCAAAGAATAACAAGTTCTCTTCGAAACAAAAAATAAGCATTTTTTCAATAAATAATAAAAAGAGATTGCAACAATAAATCTTTGTTTCGCTATTCTTTTTGCGCAATACGTTAACAAATAATGCAAAAATTACAATCTCTACTCGTTCTAATTTTATAAAAATCGAAACTATAAAAATCTTTAAAATTATTAATATTTTAATTAACAAATTATACGACAAGTTTTAAAAAATTAACGCAAGATTCGAAACTATTGCAATAAGTGCTTTAATAACATAGAACAATAATACTACGAAAATATACAAAAACGTCGTTCTAAGTAGAATTGCTAAATTTGTTTAAAAATTGTCAAGTTTGTTAACTTCGATTCTTAAAAACAAACAAATTATACAAAGTAACGTATATCTTATTAATCAATATATATACAACGTGTATACTAAAGTCTTCGAAAAAATTTATTAAGAACAATCTCTTAAGTTCTACGATTTGCTAATTATTATAAAAAATTAATTTGTCGCACTTATTAAATACAACAAGAAAAAAATTAAGAAAAATAAGAATGCAAATAATAACAACAATACAAGAATAAATTATTTGTTGTTCAAAAAATTACAATATATAATTTAATAAATATTTATCAATAAATAAGATCTTGCTTTGATTGTCGTTTGATTAATATATTACTACGAGTTGATAAATAATAAATGAGTCGACTAATTTTTAAATAAATTAAGAGTCAAGAATTTAAAAACTAGTTGTTTTTTCTTTTATTTTTGCGATCTACTTTAATTGTTTTATCGACATATTACTACAAATTTATTTGACAAACGTTTCTATTAATTATTATCGACAAAGACGTCGTCTTTTTTTCTTGAAAAAGACATTTGTTACACATCTAGCTAGCAAATTGCTTTATTTAACGAGTTTCACTTGACAAATTGCGCTAGTCTCTAAGAGAACTAGCTCGACGAATAAAGATAAATTTTCGCATAGCTAAATAGATAATGAATTCAACTATTTATTACAACTCGCTTAGTGCTCGCTTTGTCTATTTCTCGCTCTGCTTTCGTAACAAAAGTCTTTTTATAATAAAAGCAATAAAAGATTTTTATAATATTGTAGTATTTCGATATTATATTTAAATCTTTTAGTATATTTGATTTAAAGAGTTATATAATATATTAATAGATACTTAGAGTTATAAAATAAATAGAGCAAGTTTAGCGCTATAATATTCTATTTAAAATTAAGTAGTTACTTTTATTGCAATTTCTTAATAATTGAAGTTTGTTTTATTAAATTTTTAATTAAATTAATTGTCTCAAATTGTTCTTTTTTAATTAAGATTAACTTTATTGCAATTTGTCAATTTTTAAATACATCTATTTATATTATTGTTATAGAACATATAATTATAACTATTTTTATTGTTGTTAATAATTATTTTACAAATATAATTAATTTGCTCGAATTTTCTAGCAAGATTCTTAATATTAAGAATTTTTTTAAAAATCAAAGTATATATTTGTAGATTTTTATATTAATAAATATAATAAAATATAAGATTTAAATTAATCTTAAAATCTTTATTGCTAAACAATTTCTTTAATTTTAATTTTATTTTTTAAGTTAAATAATAAATTATATCTTAAATATTTAAAACAAGTCTTATAATAAAATAAATCTTGTGCAAATCTTTATAGTAAATATAAAATTATAAATATTTTAGAAAAAGATTCTTCTTAAATTTGCGTTGCTAAGTATAATCTATAAATAGAATTTACTTAAAATACTTTAAAAACAATAATCATAACAAACAACTATAAACAATATTTTTTATATTTGTTTCTAAAAATATAAAATCATCTTAATATTAAATTATAAATTTGTTAATTTAACTCGAATTTTAAAATATTATGTTTCAAATTTTGCTATTTATTTTTATGTTAAAATTGAGTTAAAATTGTAGAGTACAAAATATATATTTTATTAAAAAACTTAAAAAATAACTTGTTATTATATTCTAAATTTTTTAAAAAAATTTCTTTTTTAAGTTATAAGAAATCGACGCATTTATTGTGCTAATATATAAATATATTTTAAAAGATATTAATACTTAAAACTTTAAGTTTTTAACAAAATTATTTATTATAATAACAATAAATTTTAGACTTAAAAGAAAAAAATAAGAGCAAATTAAATGAAAAATTAAAAACTTAAACAATTGTTATATTATTTGTAAATTTATTGATATTTTCGATTTTAAAAGTACTACATATACTTTGATAAAAATTGCTCGAATATATAATATTTATTATATAGTCTACAACTTAATTATATATATTTCGATTATATATTATAATTTATTTTAATACATTTTGTTAAATTAGAATTTAAAAAATTACAAATATAAATTGTGCGAACAATAAAAATCTATTTTTTAAAATAATTGCAAATATTGACTAGCTCTATAGTTGTATTGCAACTAAAATATATATTTATTTGCGTTAATACAATTGTAATCTTTATATATTAATCGATTGCGCTTCTATATTTTTAGACTTTTAATAACAAGTTTAATATTTAAAATATATATAAAAATATTACGTTATATTTGTATTGCAATTTGCATTATTATAGAAATAAAATTAGACAAATATAAATTGTTAAAATAATTGCTAGAATTAATTTGCGCACTTTTAGTAACTTAACTTGTATAGTATAATTTATTGTTTATAAACAATTGTCAATAATATATCTATAATTGTTTAGATATTAATAAATTGTTTATAATTGTAATTTAATTTTTAGAATTAATTTTTGTATTTTTGTTGCTAAGAGCAATTGTAATTTTAAGTCTTTAAAAAAAACAAAGTTTTTTTTTAACTATTTTTAAATTGTTTTGAAATACTTAAATTGTAGATATCTTGTTAAGAAAAATTAAGTTTTAATAAAGAGCAAAGTTGTCTATAATTAATTTGCTTCAATTTAATTTGTCGAATAAGCTTTTGACGTTGCAATAGTTTTGTTACGTTAACAAAAAAAACTTTTAAAATAACAATAAACAAAAGTTTTATTTAAGAAAGAATTAAAATATTGTTGTGCAATTTAAAATAACAATAATAATTACTATCTAATTAATACAAGAAAAGATATTGTTTTTATTTCGATTAAGCAAGAACAAATTAACGCAATATAGCTTCAAAATATAGAAATTAATAAAGAGTTGCTCTAGAGCAATAGAATATAGTTAATTATTATAGCAATATTTAAGACGTACAATATAAATTAGATTGTATTAAAAAGTTACTAAGATAATATTAAAAACAACTATACAAAACAAAAGAATTAGAGAAACAATAATTAAATAAATTATTTTTATTTATTTATTAGTATTTAAGCTTTGTAATTAAGAGTTTGCAAAAGCTATTAATATATACAAGATTTATAAAAATAAAAAACAATATATTTTATTGTATTTTTATTAATATTATATAGCGCTTTAATTAAATATTTCTAGTTGTTTAATTTGTAACAAATATTAACAATAATTATTTTATTAAATTTATTGTTTAAATAAGTTAACTTGTATTAATAAAGAGAGATTGCAAAAGAAAATACAAGAAAAAATAATTACTTATTTTCGAAAAATTGATTGCAAATATTGCAAATATAAAGTCGAATTAATAATATATCTTATCTAGAATTGTAATTGCGCTAGATAAAAGTAATACTATTAGAAATATTTGCATAAATAGAGAAGCAAAATAGAATCTTTAAATAGTTTGTTCGACTATAATTTAAATTAACAAATCTTAATATTAAACTAAAATTTGTATTACAATTAATAGAACTATAATAAATAATATTAGCATTAATTAAAGCAAAATATTCTAGATTAAATTAATTAAAACAATAGACAAACAAATAAAACTTCAAAATATTAATAAAATAATTGCAATATAAATAATTTGCAATAAGAAGTCGATAAAGACAATAGATACTAATTATATTATATTAAAATACAAAATACAATTATCTATTATTAGCAATCGAAGATAGCGTATTTATTAATATATAACAATATTTTTTTAAATAAGTTTTTGCAAGATATTGATAATATAAGTTCTAAAACTTATTGCGTAATTAACTACAATTATAGTTTGTTTAATTCTAAACTATATTAACGCAAAGCTAAGTAAAAAAAATGTTATTGCTTTTTTTTTAATTATTATTAATGCTAATATTAAGACAAGTTAGCTCTTGTTAACAATACTTAATTGTATCGATTTTTTTGTTTATTTTAAAAATCGAAAGCATTTACAATCTAAACAATAAACAAAAATTAAGACATTCGATTGCTATAAAATATTGCTATTGTATTAATATATTGTTATCTACATATTTACGCAATCTTTTGTTATAATTGTATCTTAAAATCTTTAAACAAAGTTGTATAAATATAGTCTTTATTACTTTCAAAATTATTACAATATTTTAATATTATCGAATTTTATTAAGCAATTTGCGTGCGTTTCTATTAATTTAAATTGTTAAAATATTGTCAATTGCAACTTAATTATAAATTGCACAAAGTTTTTTAACTAATTGCAAATTTATAAAAATATTTGTTATTAAAACTATTATATAAAATTTGCTTGCAAACAAAGATAATTTTAGATAATTTTAGATAATTTTAATATATACAAACATAAATTTATATCTTTCTATAAATTTTTTAACAAAATATTGTAACAATAACAAGCAACAAATAGAATTAAACTTAATAATATTAATTGTAATTTAAAAAAATATTAACTTAATTAAATAAATTTAGATTCTTAATTCTATTGCTTGCATTTTTGTTATAAATAAAATTCAAAAAAAAAGAACAATAATTGTAAAATAGAAAAATATACAAAGTATTAGATATAAATAACGTAAAAAAAGCAATATATTTAAACTAAATATTTGCAAAATATAAATATCTAAAGAGCAAAGCTATATTAATATATTATTTACATAAAAAGTTAATACTTAAAAACAATTATAATTTGTTTTTAGCAAATTATTAAGTAAATAATTTGCTTAAATTAATATTTATTATAAAAATAATAATCTCTTTTATAGTAAAAGAAAGATTAATATCTTTATACAAAAAATACTAATTAAAATAATTAACAAGACTAAGAAAATTTGCAATAATTTGCTACATATATTTTAAATTATATCGAAAAATATTTGCAATATTAACTCGAAAAACAAAGCAATAATTGTTGTTATATTCTTTAATATTGAAAGATGTAACGAACAACGTAGTAAATTATCAATATTATAGAAGATAATTACATACAAAGAGCAAAGATTGCAAAATATATTGTAGTTTCTAAGCTAGTCTTAATTGAGTCTAGCTTATCTTGATTAAGTTAACTTAGATTTGAATTAACTTGCTAAGCAAATTAATTAAAAGTAAACAAACAACTTTTTAAATTATCTACTTGCTTCTATTACAATTTGTAGACTTTAAATATATTGTCGTTGTATTGCGCAATACTCTTACTTAATAATAACGTGCTTATTAACTTTTACTAATTTTCTAATCTATTAATTCAAACTATCTAATAAAGATCTTAAACTTGTTCTTAAGCAATAGCTTTGTTAGTCTATTTGCTATTATGTTTGTGTTTCGAACAAAACTAATACGAATGCAATTACTTTTGTAGAGATCTCTAACGTAATAAAATATTATATTAATATACTTTAATCTATTATTAATATAAGCGTTCTTAATAAATGCTAGAGTTGCTTAATTACTGTTTATTAATTATATAAAAAATACAAATTTGTATATTTTGTTCTTAACAATATCTATACAATTTAATAGATTTTTAAGATATTTCGCATAGTTAGTATCTCTTAGAATCTATATAATTTATAGATTCTTCTTAATATATATAAATAGAACTATATACTTAGCTTTAATAGTAGATATTATTATTGATTTTTGCTTGCGTAACATTTATGCAATCAATTCTTTGCTTATTATAAATATATATTCAAAAATTAACTTTTAATTTAATCTATTAAATGCGTAGTTTAAGTTAGAGTATATTATTAAATATAGATTTTTATTGTTGCTATACGTTAATTTTTTGTCAACAATAAAGCAAAGATATCGAAGCAATATTTTCAAAGCTTAATTATAATGTTTTGTCAAATTAACAAAATATTAACTTAGACGTTCTACTACAAAAGCAATATTTAAACAAGTATAAATAACTACATATATAATGCTTTCAATTGCGTATTAGTAATTTTTTTAATTAATTTGCTTATCTTTTGATTTAATAAATCGAAGAGAATTGTATCTATTTATAGACAATTTAGTTAAATTGCTTTTGTTGACAAGCATTTGCAATCTATTAAGTATTTTGTTAATATAATAAAATTAATCTATACGTAGAGTTTTAACTTTTCGATCGCGAGTAATTCTAATATTAAAAATTCTTTTTATTTCTTTTAAATTCTTTATTTTAAATATCTTTTAAAACTCGTATTTAAATTAATTAATATTATCTATTAATTGTGCAATAATAACAATATTATTAATATAAAGTAAAAGTATAATGCGTTGTTTAAGATACAATAAGAGATAAAGATTAATATTGCATTACTTAAAGTCTAATTTAACAAACTCTTTAATATAGCGTTTATGTTAGTTGCGAACAACTTGTTTTAAATTATAAAAACTTCGAAAAATACACAAGCATTGCTTTAAAAATATATTTACTTCAAATAAAAATATTATATAGATTTTCTTCTTAAGAAAAGACTTAATAAAGATGTTGTTAACGTCTATTTAATAATATTCTAGATTTTCTAGCATAACAATAACAAAAAACATTTGTAAAATATTAAATTTAACAATTGAAACAAAAGTGTCTTTATAATTAATTTTAAAGATTTGTATAAATTTTTTTGCAATCAATTTTGTTTTAAGCTTCTTTAATATTTTATTTATATATATTTTTGCTTTAAACATTTACTTGCTTGTTACAATATTAACGTTTCAAAAAAAAATAACAATTTTCTATATATTATTAGTAGCAAAAACAAGTAATTTTTCTTATATAACATCTTTTTATAGCTTTTCTTAAATAAAATTGTTTACAATCTCTTTCTATATCTTTAATACAAATATAACAAGCTTGCTAATATTATTGTTTTTCTTATTAATAGTTGCAAAGTTGCACTTTGAATTTATAGCTTTATTAATTATATTTTAGACTATAAAAATTGCTATAATGCAAACAATTTTGCTTCGATGTTTTTTTAAGTTCTCTATACTATTATTAACTTGTTTTCTTTTTAGAATAACAATGTGCAAAAATATCTATATATAATATTTAAGTAAAATAAGATTATCTAAAGTTATCTAAAAAGAATCTAAAATAATTTGAGCAAAATTTAAATTAATTTAAGTAAGATTTAAATTAATATAAGCGAGATTTAAGTTAACGTAAACAAAATTTAAGTTAAATTTATTTTTAATTGCATCTTTGCAAAATCTATCTATTAATTGTCTTTTTAGCAAAACATTAATAGTTTTAATACGTATCTTAAGATCAATATATTTTTTCTTTTTGTTTTTAACATATTTGACAATATTATGTTTAATAATTTTACTCAAATTTAATGCTTATATTTTGACAAATACATTTGTTTTATTAATGTATTTAAGAAACACTTTTACTTGTTCTTTATCTATAAGCTTATTTTTTTTATCTTTGACGAAAAAAGATTTAAAGTTTATATAGAAATAGCATTTGCAATTCTATACGCACAAATAATTAATAAATAGCTTAACGTCAATAAATATCTTTATAGATATAATAAGTTTATTGTTAATAAGCAATTTAATTGCTACGCAATTTTGTAAATATATATTTATCTATACAATTTTTAATTAAAATTTAATAAAAAGTTTTGTCTCTTTAATTATAACTTTTATAAAGTTTTCGATAATTTATATATCTTGTTTAGCAATATTATTTTAAAGAGAATTGTACAACAAAGTATAATTGAGCACAATATTAAAAAATAAATATTATTTATTAAGTACTAATTTAAGCTCTATATTATTATTGTTGTAAATTGCGAATACTTTAACTTTACTTTAAAGCTCTATTTGTATTTGTTATTAACAAAGAATATCTACAATTTATTTTTGTTTAATTATTGTTAATATCTATATTTTACAAAAGTAGTTGTCGACAATTTTAAAAAAATACTTACATTTAAATTTTAAAACTAGCAATAATTTGCAAATATTAATTAAAATAAGAATTAAAATAACTATTTTACATTTATTGACGTAATAATTTCTTTTATTGTAAAACTTAATTAATGCGCATACTTTACAAAAATTTCTTATATCTTTAATAATAAGAACAAACTTTAAAAGTATAGTAATTTTATATAGCTTTCGCAACTTAATTGCGCTTAAATAAGCAAATTAACAATATTAAAAATTATATAGCTTTGCTTTAAAGTTGCTAATAACTACTTTATTAACATCAATTTGCATTTAATTTTTCTAATTAAATACGCTATTAATTGCTAAAAATGCTATAGAAGATTTTTGTTATATAACAACAATAAGAGCAAATTCGTTTAAGCTTAATGTTATTTTGCTTATTATATATATATTTCTTTGCTAATTTGCAATAAGAATATATTTTTTTTATTTTTTTTGTATTTATATATTATATTTGTTAAAATCTCTATATAAATCTTTTTAATATATATATTTATTAGACAAAAAATTAACTTTAAGATCTAAAACAAAAAAAATATTTGTTAAATATACTTTGTTTTTGTTTTTTGTACGCATTATTATTGTTTTATATTAATTTAAAAACAATTTTCTTTCTTTGATCTTAACAATGCGTCTAGAAATAACAATAAAAGAATTTCTAGAATATTAAAGCTAATTAATTATATATAAGAAAGCGTCAATATTAACAACTTATTTGTTGTTAAAAATTTTATTAATATTTTTTTTAAACAACGTCGCAAGTTCTTTATTAATATTTTTCTTAATATTGAAGTTGCTATTATTAAGTAAGAATTCTCTTAATAAATTATTGTTTTTAATATTGTAAATGCGATGCTTTTTGTAAAACTTTTGCTTGTTGTTTTTAATAATTTTTGTCTTTTTTATCTTTTTTTAAATGTATTTGCGAATATCAATACAAAAAAGATATTTTTTAACAAGATATTTAAGACTTTAACAAAGATAGCAACAATATGCGTCTCTATTAATTTTTCGATTAAAAAAGTTAAGTTTTCGATAAAAATTAAAGTTTAATTTTGAAAAAAAACTTTAATATTAACGTCGAGATTTCGAACAACTAGCTTTGCGTTTAATTTATATAGTAGTTTTATTAACTTTAAGCAATGTTTTTTTTTCTTATAACTTTTAAAGAATTACGTCGACATTAAGAGAATTTTAAGTATTAAAAATATCTTGAGTTGCAATATATTTTAAGAACAAGAAAATTAATAATATTTAAATTAGTCTATTGTTGCAATATAGTCTCTTTACATTAAGTTAAGTTTTAGCAATTTTTTGTTCTAGCTTTTAAAATGCATTTATGCTTTATCGATACTTTAATCAATAGACTTTTTATAGTTTATATAGTTTGCTAAATGCTATCTTTCAATAGTTTAAAACTTCTCTTTGTACTTATATATCAAAAATCTTTATATTTTATATGCGATAATTATAGCAATTACGTTCTTTTTGTTGTTTTTGTTCAAATAAAATTAAATATAAAAAGTAGTTTTAATATTTGCTTTTACGTCTTTAGATTAAGAAATTATTAATAATATTAAATTAGTTTTGCTTGTAGAAATAAAAAATACAATAGAATTTAAAGATTAAATTACATTTCAAAGATTTTTTGCTATAAGATAATTTTTTATTTAACAAAATTATTGCTTGTTTGTAATTCGACTAAGTATATTAATTGTTTTGTATATATTGTTCTTTATAATATATAAAAGTAAATAAAGTAAAATTAACAAAAAAATAAAAAAAAAGATAAAGTAATATTTGTTAAGTAACAATAAAGAGATTTGATATACTAATTTTTTACTAATTTAGTGCGAAGATTGTAATTACGTTGTCGTCTTAATAGTATCTTTTAATACTATGTTTGCTCTCTTTAAAGCAATTTAGTTTGCTCTCTTTAAAGTGTTAATTAATTATTTTTTAAATAATATAGTTTGCTCTCTTTAAAGCATTAACTAGCTCTTTTTTAAATATATAAATTAATCTCTCTTATTGTTGTTCGTTTTTTGTAGAATTTGTAATTGAACGAAATTAGTTTGTTTGCGTAAAAATTTCTTGCGTAATTCGAAGATATATATCAATTTCTATTTGTTAATAATAGTATCTTTTGTTCTTTATAGAACGCAATCGAGATTGTCGCGATAATAGTACTAGAAATTGTTGAATTAAAAGTCTTCGCAAACTCGAGCTTATAATCTATTAAAAAATATAACAAACAACGTAATAAATTATTAATACTATAGAAGATAATTATATATAAAGAGTAGAGATTGCAAAATATATTGTAGTTTCTAAGCTAGTCTTAATTAAGTCTAGCTTATCTTGACTAAATTAATTTAGATCTAGATTAGCTCGCTAAGCGAATTAATTAAAAGTAGACAAATAGCTTTTCGAATTATTCACTTGCTTCTATTACGATTTGTAGACTTCAAATATGTCGTCGTCGTATTGCGCAACATTTAAAATAATTAATTTGTTAAAAACTTATTTGAAGTATATTTTTTACAAACTTTTGTATTAGAATTGCAAATTCTTTAAATTTTAATAAATTAAATTAGATAAAATATAAATAGTATTACGTATTTGCAACAAAATTGTAAATCTTAAACAAAAATGTCGAAAAATAAGTACTTAGATAGAGTGTCGAAATTGTGCAAAATCTTTTTAGTTTTTTTTTTCAATTTTTTATAGCATTATATTATCGATTGCTAGTATACTAAATATCTATAATATTGCGATTAAATCTTTGCTATATCTACTTATAAATCTAGTATTAAAGACAAAAATAACAATATTTTTTGCTTAATTTATTTTAAGTCTCTTTGTTTATAAACATATTTAAGAAATTATATTAAAATATAGTTTAAATTATATTGTAGTAATAAATCGATATAGTTTTTCGATTTTTATGAAATCTTATATTAATAATAACTCTTTGTCGCAAATTCTAAATTTAAAAGAAATATATTGTAAAATATACAAAATTAATTCTAATAACAACAAAATTTTAATTAAGATTGTGTCAAATTAAACAATAAAAACAACTACAAATATTATATAGATTTTCGATTAAAATACTATTACTTAGTTCAAATATATATACAAATCTAGTATTAATATATAGTACAATATATTAAATATTAACAACAAAAATTTGTAATCTTTTAAAAAGTATAGTCTTTTTTTAATTAGCTTAGATTATAGTTGTAAAAAAATAATTTGCTTTCGAAATTAAGATTGCACAACAAAATATATTTTATTAAAAAATAATTACGTTGTTTATAATTGCAACAATAATTAAAATATAAAGCTAAATCTATATATAGTAACAAATTCTTCTTAAAGTATAAGTTAAATCTTATACAAATATTGTTAAATATTTTAGCATATACTTTGTCAAATTTTGTAAAAAATTGTAAAATAAAAAATGTTATAATTAGACTTTAAATTATAGTAAAAAATTCTCTTTATTTTTTAAAAATTAATTAAGTTAAATTTTTACTTAAAAAATAAATTGATTTTTGTGCACTTTATAAAACGCTTTCTTGTGTTAGTTTTTCAAATATTATGTTCTTGATTTAACAATATATTTGAGAATCAAAAACTTAAAAAATTCTTTATTTAGATTTTGTTTAAAATTGCTTTGCGACAAATTTAAATTATTATTATATTATATAGTTATATTAATATAACTATAGATATTTAAGTATTAATTATATTAATTACTTTTGCAATTCTAGTTACACGCTATTAAGTTATATTTAAATTAATTACGCTTATTATACTCTTTTAATATCTTTTATTTTAGTATCTTTTAGTTTAAAGCGTATTTATTATTGTTTCTTTCTATACAAACACTTTCGATTATGTTATTTAACAAAATTTATATATAACAAAGACTCTATTATTAATATTCTTAACTACTAAGAAGAATTGCTCTAAAAAATATTTCTTAAATTGTAAAAGATTGTGAATAGAAAAAAAAAAAAAAAAAAAAATTTTATATTTTGCGTCGCAAAATTAAATAATATTAGTAACAACTCTATTGTTATTAAAATCTTTACAATTGTTTCAATATTTTTTTTTGCTTAATATTTAATAAAATTAGTTTACAATTATTTAAAAGTTATCTCTAAAATTCTTAGAAATTAAATATTAGTTTTTGATATTAATTATTAATTTAGTTGTTGCTAAATATATCGAGATTTCTTAATTTATAAGTTGTTTATTATAATATACTAATATATAGATGCTATTTAATTTAAATAAGAAATCTTGTAATTTTAACAATATACTTCTATTATATATAATATTATATTAAGTTAATTTAGCAACTAAAATAAATCTACTAATTACAAACCTTTAACAACTTTCTTTTGTTAAATCTTTCATTATATATATCAATTATTGCGCTTAATATATAATAAATCTTTTTATAATAAAATTTAATAGTTGATCGATCTATTATACAATTATATTTAATATAAATAATATATGCTTTTTAAAATAACGCAACAAGTTTATAGCTTAGTCTTCTATATATATAAGCAAATTAAATAGTAAAATTTCTACTATACTTTTGTAAAAAGTTTAAATTAATATTATAATATAAATTGCAAACAATTTGCTTGCTTTTAACAATATATATTTAAATATTACAAAGAATTAAAATACGCAAAATCTATTAAGTATAAAATTAAAATTAAAGTACTAAAAATTAAGAGTATTATTTTAATTGTTTAATCTTAATAGATATTTATTCTATTAATTATATTTACGTAAAGTACTTTAAATAAAAAATATTAATACAATTATTAATAAGCAATAGATTTCGACAAAATTTAAAGTTGCTAAAGTAAACAAGCAACTATAAGCGTTTTAATCTTATAATTTTTAATTTTTGTTTTTACAAGTTTTTGTTCTAATTAAGTTTAAATACGCAATCTATATCTATCTTTATCTTCGACAATTCTATTTAATAAACAATGTAAAAAAATAATTATACAAGAGCGTCTTTTATAATATTTTTGTTCAATTTTAAGTTCAAATTAATAAGAAGATCTCTTTAAAATTTGTAAGTTTTGACAAAAGTTAATAATTAAATACAACTTATAACTAATATTGCTTTAATATTGTTTTAGAAATTATTTAATATCTATCTTCTATATTTATAAATTAAAATAAATCGACAATTTATACTTTTATTATAATAGAAAAACTACAATAGACTTGTTTAAAGAACGCTTAAATTAGTATATCGACAATAATACAAGACAATAAATAATACTTATTAAGAAAAATTAAAATTTGCGCAATTATTAATTAAAAATGTACAAATATATCTTTAATTATAATTTTATTATTGTTTTTCTTATACTTAATAATGCTAAAAAGAATATAATTATTTAACTAAAATTATTCTTATGTAGATTATATAAGCTTACAATATTTTTTGCAATACTTATATTGTTGCTATTTAATTTAACAATCTTAGATAATAAATAAGTTAAAAAACAAAATTCTATATTTAACAACTTTGCAAAGAATCTTTATAATTAATATTTATTAATAAAATATTATACAACAAATTTAATTGTTTTTAAATTAATAACAAATATAATATAAGTTTATATTTTAAAGTTATTTTAATTAAAAGTCTATTGCAAGAGACTTCTTTTTACTTAAGCAAACAAATCTTTTTTTAAATATAACTATTATATATTGCGAATAATATTATTTTAAAATCTAATTGCTATTTAATTTGTAAACTAGTAATATTGTATTATGTTTATACAATTTAGCTTTTAAAACAATATTATACTAATTAATATCTCTATATTTTATTAATATTAAAGTTGATATATTTATAACTTTTGTATTAATTTTATTTTAGATCTGAATTAAGTAATTGAGCAATATAAAACAATTAATATCGTTTAGAGCAAATTTAAGAAAAGCTTGCTAAATATAAAACTCTTGTTTTTTTCTTCTCTTTATTGTATAAGCATTTAAATATAGCTATTTTAATACAAATTCTAGCTTAAAGTTTTTTCGATAATTTTGTTTTTCTAAAATAGATTTTGCTAAATAGCAATAATTTGTAACTTTTTTTTTCATTTTTTTGTGTTAATTTTGTTTTTAAATAGATTAACTTTTAACTTAGCAAAATTTTTATAAAATTACTATTAGTTAATTTGTTTTCTTTTAATAAACATATTTGTTTAATAGATATTATTAATTTTAAAATTAATAAGTTTAAAAATATTATACAAATTAATCAAATTTTTAGTTAGTTATTAACTAGAGTTAAGAGTTTTTTATTTATTGTTCTAAATCGAATTTCGAATTTGTTGCAAATAGAAACAACTATTAACAAATATATATACACAAAAGTTGTTGTTGCAAGTTTCTTAGCAATATTATATAACTTAATTGTATTATTGAATTATTTTGTCAATGTTGCATTGTCTTTGTTAATTTTTATCAAACAATATACAAATAAACTTCGAGATATTTGTATAAACGTTAAAGTTTTGTTTAGCAATTAACTATATAATGCTGTTGCAAACCTAGTCTATTAAATAGTTTTTCGAATTGTCAATTTTATTAAAGAAACAAATTACTAGATATTTGTTGTATTAGATTTTATAAATAATACGAATACAAATAAGTATCTTAATAATAGATTGCAAAATTTTGTTATTTATAGATTGTTTTGCTCGATAGAATTTATATTAATTACTAGAAATTATAAATTAAGAACTAGAAAAAATATTTTTAATACTTTTATTTATTTAGAGAATATTAATAGTTGTAAGTTGCAAAAGAAGATTGTTGTATTTTTATTTTTATTTATTAATTTAATAGAATTCTTAGCAAAACTATTAAATATAATTAATTTAATATTAAAGATAAGTTGAAATACTAGTTATATTATATAGTATTTAAGTATTAGACAAAATTTTTATCTACGCAATTATTTTCGACTTTTTATTTTGTTAATTAAAGTATTAAGTTGCGACAAGATTGTAGTATCTAACAAAAATACTTTTTTCTTTTAAGAAGCTAAGATTCTTTCGAATAATAATACAACAACTAAACAATATATTGTAACAAATCTAATATCGATATTTTTACTTTAGATATTTTTATTATTTTTTAAAAAAATTAGTAAGTGCAAGTATTTTATTAACAACAATTTACAAAAAATTCATAATATCTTAGCAATAATTATAGAGAAACTAGAAAATAGCAAAAACAAACTTACTTTAAAGAGAGATATAATAACAAAATTTATAGCTTTATTAAACTTTATAGCTTAGAAGCTTATTAATATATTGCAAATTACAAATAGTTAATTCTTTATTAATACGAAATATTTAAACAAAGTTTTAGTTGCAAAGTTATTAAACAAGTCTAGAGCTATTTTATTATTAACAAAAAACAACTTTAAAAGCTATATTATTCACATAATACTATTAAACAATTAATTGCGATTATTCTTCTTTTTGTTATCTTCAATTTTAAAACGTAATTATGCAACAAAAATACGCGTTTTTAACAATATTGTGCTCTTCGATAAATAAAGATCTTGTAATATATTTTTTTGCAAAATTAAACAAATTTTTCTAATTAATAATAGAAAATTTTATTGAAATTAATAAACTAACTATAAAACTTAAGTACAAACAACTCTATATAACAACTTTGCGTGCAATTTTATATCTAGATACTATATATTTTAAAATAGTCAAATTATTCAATATACTTGTTGTACATTTAAAGAAAAAAGATAAGTTAAATTCGAATTTGTAATTTCTTCTTTATTTTTACTTTTTGCTAATTATTTTTGTAGCATTATATAGAAGTTAATGCGCACAACTTTTAACTTAACTTAAATTTGCAATCTTTAAATCGAATCTATTATTAAAGAATTATAAATTAAAAGATAAATGCAAGAGAGAATATTAATTAAAAAAAAATTAAATTAGACTTTTGTAATTAAACAAAACAATTAAAGCTAATTTAATATAGAGCGTACTTATAATACAAAATACAATTACAAATATGCAAAAAAAAATCCGAATTTAGTTACTTTATATTATACGTCTTACAATAGAGCAAATAAGAATAAAAGTAGTTAATTTAAAATTAGTAGTAGATATCTTGCAAAAAAGTTATAACAATCGACAAACTAAATTCGAAAAACTTATTTTAAAATCTTTTGAAAATTATATTTGAAAGTATTAAAGTTTTAAGATTTTTATAATTAAAGAGATAAATAATATTTGTGCAATATAGCTAGATTTAAATAACAAGATTAAAATTAATTTGCTCTAATTAATATATATTAATAAAGTTAGCTAATTAAAGTTTCTCTTTTTAAACTTTTACAGTTTTTTTTGTTTTAATTCTTTATTTGTAATATCGATTTTTTAGCAATATTTTTTATTGTATTGCTTAATAGTTAATTAGATAAAAAAACATAATTTAGTATTAAACTAAGATTTTTTAGAACAATATTATATTATTTAATCTATTCGCTCGTTTTTGTTTTCTATAAGATAAGATTGCTTTTTATCTATTATACGCATAAATATCTACAAATTAGATTATTTATTATTGTTTAAATATACTTTAATAATAAGCAAAACATATATTTAAAAAAAAATTGCTTGTTACAATAATAAATATATCTATTATCTTGTAAATAATTATTAACGCTATTGTATAAAAAATATTAAATAATTTTAGTTTTTCAATTGTAATACGCTTTATATTCTTAAGTTTCGATTAAAAAATTAATACAATTATTGTGTTATTGATTGTTGTTGTTCTTAATTGCTATTTTAATATATTCTTGCTTAAAAGTATTATAGAAATTAAAATATATATTCTAGTTGTTAATTCTTCGAAAGAAAAGCTTATAATTGTATTCTATCTATTGCGTTTCTTAGATTTGTTAATAACATTTATAGATATATAGTATTTTATAAACAATTAAATTTGTTTTATTTACAAATCTAAGAATTGTAATAAATAAAAGCTTAAATTATAATAATAAATAATATTATTATAACGCAAACTATAAAAATTTGTTTATTAAGACAAGTCTCGAGTTAACAATTGTTAAGACTTTAATTTATTATAGTAACTTGCGCAATACTCTAAGCTCAATCTAAATTCTCAAAAATATCTTATACTAAACTTAAATAAGTTCTTTTCTTATTTTATAATAGTTAAAATTTAATAACTTATCTTAAAGCAATCAATTTGTTGTTTGTAAAACAATATAATAAAAATTTTCTATACTTTAAAATAATTTAAAAAATATTGCGAAATCGAGAAATCTTTATTGTATAAATTGTTAATAATAAAAATATATATTAGTATTGCAATATATTAATAAAAACAATTGTTAAATTGCAATTTATCTTAATACTTAATTGCAATTAAATTAATAAGAAATCTTCTAAAAATTAATTGTTGCAACAAAATTATATAAGATTTACAAATTTATATTTAATTATATCTATAATTTTGAATTTATTTGTTTTAGAAAATTCGAATATAACTAATAAGTTATTTAAGAACAATTAAATAGATTCTAGATACTAGTACAAAATAGTATATAACAAAAGTATAAAAAATATATATATTTATCTCAATACTAGATTTCTAGCAATTATCTATATTGCTAAGTTAATATTTAACTATTACTAATAATATATAGAAGACAAAATATAAAGTACAATCTAATAAATGCAATAATTGATTCGAAAATCTCTAAGAATATAACAATAATAAAGAAGATAATCTACTATTTTGTTTATTATCTTTGTTGTCTTCTAAAAATTAAATATAATTGTAACTTTTGCAATATTAGATTAACGTAACAAGAAAAAAGAGTTAATAAACAATAAATTGTATCGCAAACTTAATTATCTAATCTTACAAAAACTTTTCTCATATATTGTTTAAAATTATAAAGATATTTTATTTATATAATACTATAATTCTCTAATAGTAATCTATTTAAGTCTTAAAATAAAAGTAGCGTTATTAAATTTTTTCTCTTATATTTTAGAATATAAAAGAATATTTAAGTCTAAGCTTAAAACTTTAATATAAAATTATTTAGCAAATCTTTTAAGACAATATATACTAAGATTTTGTATTGTTTTGTAGCATTGTTTTTTTATTTTTATATCTAGAAGTTAAAATACAATTAATATATAAATTGTACAATTATATTTTTAATTTAATATAAGCTTAAACAAAGTTATTAAATAATAAAAAAAAACTTAATAATTTCTTCGTTCTCGACAAAATAAAGTTATTAAATAAAATTTTAAAATATAAGTTTATTGTTAAGACTCTACACAATATATTGTTATTTTAAATAATTAATATAACGCTAATAACTAAAGTTAAATTTTTGCAATCTCGTATTTTGTAAAAAAAATTAAACAATTTATTTTCAATTTTAGTTAAGTTTTTGTGCACAAGTTAATTTTTTATAATAATCTTTTTATTTTTAATATTGTTGCAATAGCTTTAATAAACAAATAAAAAAAATTTTAAAGTTTTAAAATTTCGAAAAAACTTAGTAAACTTGCTTTTTGCAATTTTTAGTCTAATAATTAATATATACAATTCGAAAATTGCTTATATATTTAAGCAAATCTATTGTTAATCGAACAAGATTATATAGTTTATAAAGTTGCATATTCTAGTATTTTGTTATATTAAGTTAGTATTATTAAATTCTAAATTAAATTATTGTTGTGCTATTTGCTTTATATTGCAATTAATAGATAACAAAATTTATAACTAATTTTTACAAACTTATATTTTAAGAAGATACTATTTAACTAGCAAGTATATTGTTAATATTTGTTTTAACGCTTCGATATTAAACAATAGAATTGCGTTTATTACAATTAAGTTAAATAGTTTCTTAAAGTTAAATACTATTACGTAAAGATAAATATTTTGCAACAATATAAAAGAGAAATCTAATTAGTAATTTTTTATATTACAATAACTTAAAAAAATCTAAATAAGTTTTGTTAACAAAGTTAACGTTTAAGATACTAGTTAAATTAGAATTTTGTTTTAAAAAATATAGTATTTCTAGATTATAATTTAGTAAATAAAATTAAAAAATATAAATAGAAACAAAGACTAAAGCTTATAAGATATTTTGTTTATTTAATAAACAAAAAGATAAATTGTATTCTTTTAAAATTTGTATTGTAGCTATATATTATTTGTCTACAATAAATTAAAAACTTATTTTTAGACAAGTTTTAATATCTTAAACAAATTTTTAATTAAATACAAAAAAAGCGCATTAATTTTTAAAAATTTAGAATTGCTATTATTGTCTTTTTTGTTAAGTCTCTAAATACTAGATATTCTAACAATAATAGCAAAGTTTTGTTAACAATTTGTTATAAAAAATAAAAATACTATATCTAGTACAATCTTTTATTTATCTAAATATTTTTTTTATTTTTTTAAAGTTTGCTATTATTTTTAACTTGCTTAATAATAAATTTAGTATCTTAATTAATATATTATTATTCTTTTTTGTTAAAAAAGAATTGTTAAATAAAAATAATAATATTTTAAACATAAATTAAATTGCTTTTAGTTTCAAAACTTTTTGCTTTAATTATTTAATATATGCAAAACAACAATATTTTTAACAAATAAACTTAAATAAGAATCTAAGTATTAATTTGAGTTTCTACAAAATTATAAAATATTATAGCAAACAAAAAAATGAATATAATTACAATACTAATCGAACAACAATAGTAAATAATAGAACGAGAATTTTAAAATACAAAATTAATTGCAACTCTTATTTATAATTTAGCGCAATTAATATTTAAAAACAAAAACAAAATATTTAAAGTTTTGTTTACTTAAAATTTTCTGTTAAATATTAAGTTTAATTTTGCAACTATATTTAAAAAGCTAAACAATAATCTAAAATTACAATTAAATATTTATAAATCGAACTTATTTATTTGTATTAAAACAATTATATAGTTGAAAGATTTTAAATTAATAAAATTATATTTAAAACATATTAATTAAATTAAACTTTTAATAAAATATACTATTTTTAAATTTTATTTTTTAAGTAAATATTAACGTTTTAAGTTTAAAATCTTCTATTAAAAATTAATTTATATCTATATTAAAAACTTTTTTGTAAAGTACTTGCAATACTAATTTTTAACAATATAGATTAAGTATTTAAATATTCTTTTCAATTATATAGCTTTTTTAAATCTATTGCTAAATAGTTAAGCAATTATACCTCTTAATTATAAGTATTCTATCTTAATATATAGTTTTTATAAGAATAAAATATTTAATAATTGCGTTGTTGTTTGCTTCTTTAATTGTAGTTTTCTTTTTATTTTAAATAATATTATCTATTATAGTTGTCGCAATCAAAATATTATAATATATATAAAAACTAGCTAACTTTATGTTCGCTATCTACGCATATCTCGAAAATACAAATATTGTACTACTTATTTTATATTAATTAAAAGAGATTAATCTTAACTTTAAAAGTAGCTTTTTAAGTATTTTTAAACAAAATCTTTGCAATAATTTTATTTGACAAATAAATAACAATAACTAAAAAGTACTAAATAATAATTAGCGTTTTCGCATTTAATATGCGAAGAACTCTAGCAATCTCTTTATAAAAAAGTTATACTATAAAATAAAAAAAGTTATTTACAAAATTACTTTTTTTTACAAATTTTAAAATATAATAAACAATTAAATAAAATTACTTATTAAGTACTTTTATTTATTTATTTTTAAATTAAATTAATTTAGTAACACAATAAAAGAAATTTTTATTTAATTATAAATGTATTTTTAGTTTTTTGTTGCAAAAGTAATTTAACTCTTTTAGAATCTACTTTGTTAATAATTTTACTTCGAAAACTATTGTTGCAATATAATTTGTTTTCTCTTTAATTAAATTAACAAGTTTTAACAAACAAAAATAGCAAAATTTAATTAAGAATTTTTATTGTTATTTGTTTCTTCTTTAGAGTCGAATATTTAATTTAATATATACTTAAGTAGTATTATAAAAGACAAATAATTAAAACAATATTGCACTCAAATATTACAATTGCTTTAAAAACTCTTTGAAACTATTATAATAAAAAACAAGCTTAACTATTAATACTATTTATTCTCAAATAAATTTATATTATTACAAAATATATATTTGTATATAATAGTATTTCGCAAAATTATCTTTTTTAAAGTTTTGCAATCTTTAGACAAAATTAAAGTTTATGAAATTTCTTAAATTTTAAAATTAGTAATAAAACTAAAGAAAATTAAATTTTATATTAAACAATTGCAAAATATATTATTAATTTATCTTTTATATTTTAATTTTTTTATAATATAAGTTTAATTTTTTTTTTTAACATTTAAATAATTAACAAAAGTAAAGTATATTTTACTTTAAATATTTCTCGATTTCTTGTTAATTATTTAACAAAAAATTATTGTATTTTTTCGAATACTCTTAAAGCAATAAAGAAGATTATTAATATTTAATTAAAGCTTAAATTTATATACAAATAAAAAAAGATTTTTAAACAAAGATTTTAAAGAAATTTAAATTTGTTAGCGAGTTTCGACAATTAATATTAAATCTAATAGATATATATATTTTTAAAAATAATTTAACAAACTTTATTGCAAATAAATTCTAACAAACTTTAATTATTGTTATAATAAAATTACAAAATATTTAAGCAAACATTTATTAATATCTTAATTAATTGCTTCGAGTTTGCAATATATAAATTAAATTAAAACAACTTTGTTTTAATATTTCTATACAAAAAACTAATTTATATTGAAACAAAGATAAAAACTATAAAGTCATATAAATATATATAAAAAAATGCAAAAAATACTTATAAAACTATTATAAAAAAGATTTTTGTAAAAAAGTAATATTTTAAATTTAAGAAAATTTGTACTTTAAAAAACGCTTAAAATTTTTAATTTTATACAAAAAAATAACAATTTTAACTTATATATATTAGTTTTAGTAATAATATATAAGATAAAAGTTATAAATCTTAACGCAAAAAACTTTTATAAAAAAACATATATTAAAATTGTTTTAACTATATATTATAAAAATTGTTATTATATTAGTTGTTATTAAATTCTAGAACAAATTAATATCTAAAAAGATATAATTAAATTTACGTATTTTTTATTTTAGAATATTAAGCAATTCTAAGTATAATTGAAACAATATTTGTTCGAAATATTAATTTTTGTTAACAAAAAGAGACAAATATATTTTAAGATTTTATAATTATTATTATTGATTATATATAAAATAACACTATTTTATATTATAAATATTTAAGATTTAAAATACTTATTTTAATTACAATCTATAATTAAAAGAGTTTTTGTAACTAGTTTTATATAGTTTGATTATTACTAATCTTTTATCTTTATATTTATACTAATATAAAGCTAGAGATAGTATTTTACTTTAAATCAAAAAAAATAAAATAAAGTAAAGTAAAATACTTATTGTTTTTTTAAATAAAAAGTAGAAAATTATTGTTAACTTATTACAAAGCTTTATCTTTTAGATTGTTAAAAAGCGTTCAAATACTATTAGAATCAATTATTTTGCTTGTTTAAAAAAAAGATTAAAGTATATCGCAAAATTAATAATTAAATATTGTACTTGTTTTGTTTTTGTTTGCTTAAAATTGTTTTATTAAAAATTGCAATATTAAATTAATTACAATATTAAACTTTAAAATTATTATAAATTTTAAAAAACTTTTTATAATAAGCAATCGATTTAACAAATATATTTAATTTCGAATAACTAATTTTATATTAAAATTTTGTAGAATTTTATTTATTAAATTTATTTAAATATATATTAAAGTAAATCTTAATTACTTGTTAAACAATTGTAGCTATAAATTAGTTTTTATAAAACAAAACTTCTAATTACTATTTAAAATATAAATTTTATTATATAGTACAAATATAATTAGCAACACTTTTTAAATAAAGAACAATAGTATTTTTGTCTTAATTTAAAACTTAAATCTTTAATAAAATTTATATTATATATAAATTAAGTTATTTTAATACTTGTTATTAATATTATTAACAAAGAAACTAATATAGATATCTTTTATATTGTAAATATCAACTATTAAATCTTAAATTATTCGAAAAGTTTCTAGATTTATTTAAATTATATCGAAATTACGCATTGCAATATTGTTGCTTTGTTAACTTAAATATAGAAATAATAAAAATTATATCTTAATTATAAAAAGAAAGTTTAAGCACTTAATAAAAGATTTAAAACTAAAATTTATAATTATTGTTGCTAACTTAGTAAGCAATTATTTCTAAATATATTTTTGAGCAATTTGTGCTAAAAAATTCTCGATTAATATTGATTAAATTCGAGCTAAAACAAAATAAGCAAATTTTCTCTTATAATATCTACAATTCTAATACTTAATAGTAAGAAAAACAATTATTAATATATTTGCAAATATAATATTGTAATTATTGACAAAACTAGTTCGCTTATAGTTTGAACAAAATTATCGACAACAAATTGCAACAAAATACAATTTCTAAAATATATTAAATTTTTGTAGAATTATTACTTAAAACAAAAACTAAAGCTTAACTAAATTATAGATAAAACAAATATTAACTATAGATTACTAGTCTTCATATATATATATTAATTTATAATTAATTGTTTAAATACTCAAAAATTTAATTAATTGTCGAAAACTCTTTATATATAAACTCGAATTAATTATTAAAAGATAGCAAGAGTCTTACAAGTTTAATATTGATATTTTATTATTATTACAAATTATTAATATTGTTTAAGTTACTTAAACTTAAATATAGTAATAAATAAATTATATTTAAGATACAAATAGATATTATATATATTTATTTCCTCTTGCTAACTAGATTAATATTGTTTAAATATTTTGCAAATCTTATATATTATTTGTATAAACAAATTAGCAAATACTTGTTACAAATTTGTATAACTTTTACAATTTTAATTTTTGTATTATTGTTATATACAAACAACAAGTATTATTAATATATATATTTTATTTAACGTATATTTTAGTGTGCGATTTAGAAATATAATATAACTAGAATTTGTTATTAATATATAAACAAATATTAAGCGTTTTACTATAGAGTTTCTTAATAGTAATATTTTATTAAATTAATTATAATATAGTTCTAATATTTTTAAAACTTAACAATATATACAAGTTGTTATAATGAATATTTTTTATATTTATATATATTTTAGTTGCAAATATTATTTTTGCTATTAAATTAATTTTTAAGCAAGCAATTTACAATATATTACAATTATATTAAGATACTTTTTATATTAGAATTAAAGTAAAAAATAGAATACAAAACTATAAATATTATTTAAAGAATATTGTTTTCTTAAAGAATAATAACAAAGTTTAATTATATATATTATAAATTGTAGTATTATTGTATTACAAAAAGAAATTTATACTATATATTAATGCTTTAAAAATATATTGCAAAGACTAAAGTAAATAATAATATATTGTATTAATTATAAAAGTAATTAGAGTTAAAATCTAAAGAATTTGTTTATATATTCTTAGATTTTTATAAAATATTAATAAAATTGTTCGAAAATATATTAGAAGAATTAAAAAATTAAGTTTTCTAATTGTATTTTGTAGAGTAATTTATTAAGAAATTTACATTATATATTAAGAAATTTAATGCATTAATTATTTAAAAAGTATACTAAATATAATTTAAATATCTTAAAGATAATATATTTATTTAGAAAAAATAATTGTCTTTTGCTACTATAGTTGCAAGTTAAATCAAATTAACAGTAATTTTTATTTAAATAAAATAAACTTAATTTGTGCTTTTAAACAACAATAAAATCTAAAAATTTGTGCTAAAAATTTAATAAATTGTTGATATATTTAAATGCAAGAAAGCAAAATTGTAAAAAATGTCTTTTGTTATATTGTCTAGCAACTAGTTTGCAACTATAGTAATAAATATTTCGACTTCTTAATTTGTAATTTGATATTGCTTAAAGCAATCTTAATTTCAATATATGTACTTTTTTTTTTGCTTAAAGCAATTCTTGCACAATAATATATATTTAAAATACTTAATTTTTTTATTTTTGTATTGCTTGTAAACATTTTGAGCTTTTTTTAATTGTTACTCTTTTCGACTTTTTGCTATTATTGTTAAGTGTTAATATAAAAACAACGCAAATACTAGAAATATTAAAAATTATCTTTTTTTCTACTTTAAAAATTGCTTGTTCTTTTATTTAACAAGTTATTTGTTTTTTTGTTTAACAAATTACTTGTTCTTTTGTCTAATATATTTGACAAGTTTATTAACTAATTATAGTTATTTAATCTTAGCTATACTTGTATAAATAATTCTTTTACGTAATTATTTATAGACAAATATAATAGTATATCTATTGCGCAATAGATAGAATTTGACGACTTTAAAAACTATAAAGTTTTGTATAGTTTAATTCGTATCTATAAACAAAATATATCTTTTATAACTTAAGAAATAATCTAATAAGTTAGTTATATTTTCGAATATATATTTAAGTTTTTTACAATACTTGTCGAAACTATTAAATATTAAACTATTTTAATTAATAATATTTCTTAAAAGAATTAAGTATTTGTAGAGCTTCTAAATTGTAGTCTTTAAATACTAAATATATTAATATATTATTTTATAGATCTTTGTAATTTTTGTATTTTCAAAAAAGAATTAATTAAATTCTTTTGCTATTTTGAAGTTTAATTTAATCTTATTTGTATTAATTTTTAAATTAAATATTAAATAGTATAACAACAACAATTTGCACAATTAAAAAGAAGCTTATTAATAATATATTTAAAGCAACTTATACGATAAAAGTTTATATCAATTATAAAAGAATACTCTAAAACGTTTTAAAATTTTAGTAATAATATTCTCTTAATTATAATTAATTAAAAAATAAAACAAAAGTAAACAATCTTTTATTAACTATTATTGTTAATTTATGTTAATTATATAAAGACTTGTAAAGCTTAGATATTTCTACAAAACTTATAAAAGATTGCAAGAGCAAAAAGAAAAAACAATTGTTTCTTAAAAATATAATCGCAATATTAAAAAGAAAAGAAAAAAAAAATTTAGCAATATTATTTTAATTATTTTAGTTGTTTAAACAACAAAAGTTGCTCTAAATAATCTAGTTGTTCGCAATTTTACAATACAATTTTACGAAAACAAATATAAATTAATACGAAATCTTGAGCATAATTTGCTAATTTTGCTTTAAAAAACAACAAATATATTAAATAGTAAGAACTATATTTAAAGAATTAAGCTACAATTATAAAAAGAAAGCTATAATATTTGCACTTTTGTTACGTTCTCTTTATATTAGCGCAAAATATAAAATATATTTTTAGATATTTTTATTGAAGTTTTGTTGTTCTTATATATTAGTTAGCGTTTTACAAGTTTACTATTAATTGTTTGTTAATTAATAAAATATTGTTTTAAAAAATATTATTATTGTATTAATATATATAAAGTAATAATCTAAATATATAAGTCGAACAAATTTATTTTAGCTTGCTCTAGATTTCTTTTATATTTTAACTATAATATTTAACAATTAAAATTAATTTAATAGCAATTAAAATTTCGATATATCTATCGAAGATTCTATCTTTGTAATAAGTCTTTTTGTTAATAAGAATCTATTTTAGTAAACTTCGAACGCAAGACGTTTTCTAAATATATTAATAACAAAAATAGATACAACTAGAATAGTATAAGCTTAACGTCAATTTAATTTTCGAACAATTGCTAATTTTATTCTTTAATTTTATAAAAACGCAACAAATAAAAGATAGATTATTATTGTTAAAATTACTTATTATTCGAGTTAATAAATTTATAGTCGAATAAACAAACTATTTGCGAAGTTGAATGCTATAATTATTTAATACAACAATTTAACAAATAAGATTTGTTAAATTAAGAGAAATATAACAACAATTTATATTGTTTTTAAGTATATACAAATAATAAATCTTAAACTTAAAATAGCTAAAAAGCAATTGTTAAAAACAAAAATTTATTTCAAAAATCTAAACTTCTTTCTTAATAAGTTTAAAAATATTATAATAAAAATAATTAAAGCAATAGTGTAGCCGGGTGACCAGGTGATATCAGGCTATGGACTTGGGGATGCCTACCACCAGTACTAGCGGCCTATCTGCAGTACATATGCGACCTCTCCCACTTAGATCTTAGAACCTTAGCTACTCAATACACTATTAGATTGTATAGTGCGATCCATGCATGCATCGCGGTAAGTCTCTGTTGTTATAATTGCCTACTAACTAGGATCCTATCCCTATCTAGTTACAATAGTATTATATTTAAATTTAAAATTGTCTATATTATTAAACTTTATATATAAAAGTTTTAAAAATATAAACAAGAATTTGTAAAGCAACTAATTTTATAAACAAATGCAAAAATACTTTAAACTAGTCTAAGATTATATTGCTTTTTTGTTTGTTTATACAAGTTATTTATTGTTTATATATTAACTTTAAGTAAATTTTATAATAAGTATTTTGTATATAGTTGCGTTTAGTATTACTTAAACAATTAGCAAAAAACAACTAGATCTTTTATTTAATTTTTTAAATTTAATTTTTTTTAAAAAGTTATTGTTAATTTTATTTGCTTTGTTCTAAAAGATTCTAATTATACAAAATTGTAAATTAAAATATAAACAATTAATTATAATCTTAAAATCGGTTATAATATAAAGCAAAAAAATTTTGTCTCTTAATATTAAACTTTATGTTTCTTTAAATTATTATATATTTATTTTTAAAAAAAAACGTTGTATAGATATTATATCAAAATTAATAAAGTTATTTGTAGACAAAATAATTCTTTTTGTAATTTTAAAAAGAACAATAATTTTTTTTGCTTAATTTTTGTCTAATTTTGTCGAATCTTAAAAATATATTAATTAAACTATTATTATTTTTTATAGTTTGCAATATTTATTCGAAATCTAAGCTAAATATAATTATTAAGTCTTTTTAAACAAGTTTCAAAATTCTAGTTATATTAGACAAAATCTTAGTTTAACTACACAATATTGCAAAAATAATTGCTAAATACTTCGAATTCTATATAGTTAAACTTTTTAAACTTTATTTTTAATTAAATATGCAAAAAAATTTTGCAAAAATTATTCGACTTTTTGTATTTTTAAAATATAAAATTATTATATTAGCAATTAAGTTATTAACTTATAATAGAGTGCGAATTACAAAAAGTCTTTTGTTAAAAAAACGTTTTTTTATTGCTAAATTAGAAAAATTTCTATTATACAAATTGCTTTAATAATATTGTTTAAAACAATTAAAATCTAATTATAAAAAACTTAAATCAATTGTTATAATATCTTTACTATAAAACAAATATTCTTGTTCGCAATTATATATTTCTTAAAATACTTATTAAGTATTTTAATATTATATAATAAGCAAACTCTTTAAAACAATATACAATAAATATTTTACTAATATATTAAAAATAATATTAAAGACAAATAGCAAGCTACTTAAATTATATACGCTTTTTTTTTTAAAATTGAATCTTTTTTGTAAAAGTAATATAAAATTATTTGCAACAAAGAAATCTTAAGTTATAGATTTGTTAAATATTGTAATTTGTTATTGTTATCTTAATATATTAAGTTAACAATTAACAAATTATATTTTATAAATCTTTAAATTCTTAAAGTAACAAAATGCTTTAACAAATAAATCTTAAAATTTTTATAATTGAAATCTTAAATTAAGCTTTTGCGACTATATAACGAAAAGCTAGTTTAAATTATAAATTAGATTATCTTACTTAATACAATTAATAATTGCAATATTTTCTTTCTTTTAGCTTGTTTAGCTTTGTAATAAATTAATAATAGTTTTTAATAATATTGTAAATATTTGTTTTGTAATCTCTAATTGTTGTAGCAATTTTAAGACACTTGTTGCTTTTTTGCTTTGCTAAAAGATTGCGTATTCTACTAGTTAAATACGCTTAATTTATTAAGATATTAAGTATTTATTAAGTTGTAGATTATTTAGTCTATTTTAAGTTTTGTATATTGTAGAAATATTTAAATTAATAATAAGATTGTTACAAAAATAATAAAAAAATAAATATTAATAAAATGAATTAAATCTATAAATACATTTAAGTCTTTAAAAGATTAATTAAAAGATTAATTAAAAGATACTTTGTTCTATCAGTAATTAATATTATTAAAATATAAATAGTTTAATAAACGTTTTCTTAAGTCTAAATTCTAAGTTGTTTTGTACTTAAATAATTTCTATTATGCAACTATTAGTACTTCTAGAACGCTTTTCTTTAATTCGATTTGCTTATTTATTTCTAAAATATTTGTATCAATGAAATTTAAATAGAAATTGATTAATATTATTAATTATATTGCAATTAAGTAGAAGACAATATTACAATATTGTACGTACAATATACAAGAACAATTAATACAACAAAGTTGTAAAAATAGATACAATTAATAGTATAAAGAGTGCAATAATAGCTATTGGCTACTTCTAGACAACAAATTCTTTGCTAAACAATATAATTAGTTAATTTGTTGCTAATAAATAGTATTTATAAAGTGCAAATAAAATTTGCATTTTTAATATAACAATAAGTATTATAAGTTTTTTATACTAAGTATTTTATATATTTCTTGTTATATAAATTTAATAGCAAATTTAAAAAGACATCGCAACTATAACTTAACTTATTAATATATTTTTATTTGTATCTTTAATTTTACTTTTCTTTTCGAAACATATCATTTATTATATACTAAAACAATATATTATAGAAGATATTAAATATAATAAGATATTAATTCTTCTATAAATTGTATACTTCGAATTCAAGATTTTCTTAAACTTTTATTGTATTAAATATAGCAATAATAAAACAAAAATTTTTAAAACTTTATTTTGTTACAACGCAAACTAAACAATATTAATTTTCTAAAAATAAAATATATTTAAGAAGATTTGTAAGTTGTAAATTATTATTTTATAATTAATAATACTAATTATATACAAATTTATATTTAATTTTAATTTTTTCTTTTATATTATTTAAAAGAAGACTTTTGCTTTTGTATTTGTTAAATTAACAATTAAAAATTAATAAAAGACAATGCTTGTATTAAGATCAATAGAGTAGCAAATAATATAAATAATATAAATTAAATGCTACTTTTATATTTGTTTTTAAAATTAAATTTTATTTCTAGTGCTTGTTGTATATATATTTGAAGATATAATATAAATATCAATATCTAAATTTGTATAAAAACAAAATATTGCTAATTTAAATTTATTAAAAATCGAGTTATCTTAATATAATCTTGTTATATTGTATATTTGTTTTATAAATATTATACAACATATAGAATGTTTAATTTTGTAATAACTACAAAATACTATATATAAAGCGATAGACTTTTAAACAATAAAAAGCGATTTTAAATTTTTAATTTTAAACAAAGAATTGTTTGTTTAATCGAAAAAAATAATCGAGTTATATATATAATTGTTGTTAATATTTGTTATCTTTAATAAAGTTGCAAAGTTTATAATAATATTAATATTTTTTATATAGTTTAAAATATTTTTTATAATTTTAAAAAAAAGTTTTTGTATATTTGCAAACAAAGATACAACAATTATTAAATTTTGTTGCAAAAATATTTTAATACTAAATTTAAAAAATAAATATAAAACTTAATATATTATTTTATTTTTATGCAAGATTTAATTTGTTATTTTTGTTGTAAAATAATAAAAGAGAAAAAAGTAACTTATTAATTTTCAATTATTAAATTAACAAGTATAGCAAGATCGAAATAAGAGTTTAAAGTTATGCAAAATAATATTTCTAAAATAAAAGACTAAATTATATAGTTGAAAGTTTAAAGTTGTTTTACAATTAACAATTAAATTATAAATTGAAATTAATAGTTGTTTTTTTGCAAATTAGTTTTGTTTTTAGTATTGTAAGAAACATTTACGAGCAACAAGCTTAAATAATATATATGTTGCTACTTTTCATATTTGCAATACGTTAAAAACTAGATTGTTAAAATCGAATATTGTTTATTACTATTGTCGACAAATTTTAATATATACTTTAAAAACAAAGTCGACTTTGTTATTAATATTGCTAAAAATATAACGTCGATATAGATAAAGATTTAAGACAAATATATAAAGATGTTAGTATATTAAATTTGTTTTATTTTTTTGTTTTAAAAACAAATATCTAAGATCTTGTTTTTTATAAAAAGAGTTATTAGAGTATTTAATATTTTTTATCTACAAAAGATTTGTATTTAAAACAAGAAATTATTTTTAAAAGTTATTTTTAAAATTTGTAAAATGAATTTGTAGATTTTAGATTAAGATGTTAAAAACTTTTTCAATAATTATTGTTCGAAAATTAATGTTATTTTTGCTTCTTATTAGATAAAGAGTTATTTTATTGTAAGAATTCTTGTTAAGCAATCGACTATTAATAGACACAAAATATATAAATATATTGTAAACAAATAAGATTTATTTTTTAAACTTATTAAGTTTTTTATTTGTTGCTTTTTAATATAAGTATTTATAGCAAAAATTTAAATTGTTTGTATTAAAGATAAAAGTTAAATCAAAACTAAAAGATACTACAAAAAAATACGTATTTTTTTATATAAAAGATATTTAAAAAACAAGTGCTAAAGTATGTGTTTAAAATTCTTTGTATCTTCTTTGTAACAATTATTATAATTAAGATAATTAAAATTTGTTTTAACTAGATTAATTATAAATATCTATTAAATTAAGAAAAACAAATTTTTATTATTTTTTATTTAAATTAAATATAAATATAGATTAACTTAACTTGTTAAGTTCTAGATTTACAATTAACGTTAAATACTTAATAGTTTTTTATAAACTTTAAGCGCTTTAACAACTTGTTAAAGATTAATTTAAAATAATTTTATTTAGATATATATATAGAATATAGAATTAACTTTATTAAGTATTGATTTGTTTTTCTCTAAGATATATTTTAAGATTTACTAGTTTCTTAGTATCTTTAAATTTACTTCTTAATACTTATTGCTTAATTAAGTTGATCGTATTAGCTAATTATAAATCTAACAACAATAAAATTGTTTGCATTAATTAGTTAAATTTTGTAATAAATAGCAAATATAATAGTATAGAAGATTAAGACTATAATTGATAATCTATTGTATTAATAGCTTATTATTAATTACTATTAAAGAATTTAATAAATAGCGCTTGTATTTAGATCTAAAATATATTAGTTTAAAACTCAATTATTAACAAAAAACAATTAGAAAGATTTGTAATATTTAATTTTAAACGCAATTCTAAATTAAAAATACACAAATAATTGTAATTATATAAGATTAATATTTATCTTTTAAAATTTAGTTTCTCTTTGTTTTCTATACTAAGTTTAATTGTTTTTTAAAGTTTATTTTAGCAATATACTTTTAGAAAGTAAGCAACTAATATTAGCAAATAACAATATCAATACAATACTAACTTTTAATCTAATTAGTAGTTTTCTTACAAAGCAACTTTATTTTAAAATTGTATATACTTTAATTTAAAATAATTAATATTTACGCAACAAGTTTTATTATTTTTAAATATATTTGCATAGCGTTAAATATTATTAATAGCAATTTAAATTTTATATTAATTAGATTAAGCAAAACTTGTAGTTTGCTAAAATTAAGTTTGCTTAATATTAAGCTAGACAAATTTAATTATTAGCTATTTTTAATTATAAATATATTTAGAATTTGCAATTTATAATTTTAATATAAATACAATTAAACAAATTAAATATATTTTTGCTTTACAAACAAAAGAAGACAAAAAAAATTTTTTTTTTTTTATAAGTTTAAACTTTATAAAAGCAAAAAACTTAATTTTTATATTTAATAATTAAGTAGATCTAAATATTTTTATCAAAAAATATTATATAATAAATTAAGAACTCTTTAACAAAAAAAAGAAACTTTAAAAAAGAATTTTTATTTTAAAATACTATTAAGATTTATATATTAAAAACAAAGATAATATATATAAGTCTCGATCTTTAATAAAGTCTTGTAAAATAATAATTTTGATTCTTCAAATATTCTTAGAATCTATTATGTAATTTATATATATTTAATTTTTTAATTGTAAGACGTAATTAATAATATTAATTGTATTGTCGCAATTGTAAATTTTAAAAATATATTATTTATTTGTAACTCGATTAATAATAATTATTCTATTAGAAAAAAATTATTAAGAATAATTTCTAAAGTAGTAAAGCGCTTTATCTTAAGATAAATAATTAATTTAATAAGAAAATTTCGAATTAAAATTAATATTGCTTGCTAGTATTTGTAGAGTTAATATTATAATTTGTAACTTTATTTCTAATATTGTTGTTAATATTTTAATAGAATCTCTTTTAATTTCTATTAATAAACAACGATTACAATTAGTGTTCTTAACTTTTAAAATTTCGAAAAATCTATAAAATATATTCTTTTTTACGTTAAAGAAAATAAAATAGTTTTGTTGCTTAAATTTGCTATAGATCTAAGAAAAAAAAAGTTAATTGCAAATCTTAGAAAATAATTGTTCGAAAAATATATTGCAACAATAAACAATATTAATCGAATATTTAAATAGTTTGTAGCACTTCTTAATAAGCAACAAGCTTAACTTAATTTACTAAATTAGTTCTATTATATTATATACAATATTATTAAATACGTTTCTAAAAAAATTGTATATAGACTTTAACTATATATAATATAGAAAATTCGCTAATATTTGTATATTAATCTTTGTTATATTTAGAATATTAATACAAATATTAATGTAGCTCGAACTTCTAACAAAATTATACAAATAATATTATTAAATAAGCTTTTTTTGCAATTTTGAAATTTTTGCTTTCAAATTGTTTAGTCTTAGTATATAGATTGTTATTTTATAAAAATAATATATAAAATACAATTATAGTTGTCGATAGTCTTTTTATTCGATTATATTAAAAATAGATTTGTTTTGTTTTTAAAAACTACTTTTTTTGCTTTAAATCTTTAATTGCACTTAATTATTATACATAACTTAGAATAAACAACAAATTATAATTTTTGTTTTTATTAATAAAAGTAGTTTTAAGACTTTGAAACAAAATTCAAGATATTTAATATTCTTGAAAAAAATATAAATTAAAAAAATATTTACGCAAACAAAGTAAAGTTGCTTCTGAAATTGCTTTTATTGCAATTATTGTTAAATTATTATAAAAATACTTTCTTTTTTGCTTTTTATTAATATTTAATTTTTAATTGTTTGCAAATATAGATTTTGCAAATAAAAAACAATATTGCTATTTAAATAAAGTTAAATATTTTTATTTGTTTCAATTATATAATTTTAAATTTTCTTTATTTAACGCAAATATAATATTATCTTTTAAAGTATTTAATTAGCTTTTTTTATTATTACAAGTATTTAGCAAATTAATGTTAAAATATCTCAATAAAAGCAAACAATATAAAGTATTAAGTTGTAATACAAATTAAAATTCTAGATATACAATAAAATTGTTTTAGATATTTAGAAACTTTATTGTTTTTAGCTTTTTCTTTGTTTATCTTTTTAGTTAAAGTATATTTTGTTGCTTTGTAATAAAAAGTCTTAATAATTACTTTTTCTTTTTCTTTTAATTCTAAACTTGTTAATAATATTATAAATATCAAAATATATTATTGTTGCTAAAACAACTAACAATATTATTTGCTCTATAAATAACAATTTTAGTAATTAAATTTGAAAGCTTTTTAATAAAGAGATTAACAATCTATTATTATTTACTTTGTTAAAGAAATCTACAATTTGCTTTAATACAATAGTATTTATAAAAAAATATTAAAAAAATTTAAAATTTAAAAAAAATTAATATTTTGTTTTATTTTTTAAGCTTTGTTTTTTTTTTTTTACAAAACAAAGTAATCTTGCGAAAACTTTCTTAAATATAAGAGTTAATAAATAATTGTTAGCTTTTAATTGTTAATATTTTTCTAATTTAAAAATATTTATAAATTAATTAATATTTTTTAGATCTAATTAATATAAATTTTGTTTAAATTCTTTATACTTTAACAAATGCAATAGTATTTGAATTAAATTACAATAAATAAAATTTTTTTTATATAAAAGAATTAATTCTTTGATTAAATTTTTTTTTTTTTTAAATCGATCAATAAATAAAACGCATAAAGATTTTAACAATTGTAAAAAAAACTAGAAGCAATATTCGAATATTCTTAAATTGTGTCTATATTTAACTTTAATAAATTTAACTTAAGAATTTTTATTTTTATAAATAATTTAATACTTGAATAGAGTTTCTTGTTAATATAAATACTTTGCAATATTGCTAAATATAATAACTTATAATTATTATACTTAATTGTAGATTTTCGAAATTAGTAAAATTACTATTTACAATATTAATAAACTCGAATATTTATTAAAAAAAATTAATAATATTGTTGAGCAAAAATTAAATTTTTAATTCTTTGTTAATAAGAAAATTAAAGAAAAAGCAATAAAATTCTTATTTTTTTGAAACAATTTAAAAAAGAATTGTCGCAACACTATTGTTACGCTTTGTATAAAAATCTTGCGTATATAAATTTAATAAATTAATTTTATTTGCTAAAAACAACTCTTTTGTTAATTTGTTTTGCAAGTTAAAAGCGTCAATATTATATTATAAAAATGCTTTGTATTGTTTAAAATAAAACAAGTCTTTAACAAAAAAGATTTTTAATATACTTTATATTTGTCTTTTTTTTTTTTTATAAATATACTTTGTGTTTTTTTTAATAACTTTAATTTCTTTAATTACGTTATTAAAAGTTTAAAAAGTTAAATATTGTTTAAAAGAACTTGTTTGCAATTTGTAAATATTATGTTAATAATACTAATAATAAAAAGCGTTTTGCACTTAAATTCGAATATTATTTTTAAAATTTTAAAGAAAATAAACAACAAATTTGCTTTATTTTAAAAAAAACTTATAAATTTTTTTGATTTTATTGTTATAGTAAATTTTGTTAACAATAAATTGTTTTTTTTTGTTTGATATTAATCTCTAAGAAATTTGTTTTAAAAAAAGAGAGATTTTATACAATATTTTTAAGAGATTAAAGATTATTTATTTTTAATAACTTATTTTAATTATTTTTATATTGCAACGTTTGCTTATATAGTATAATTAATTATTATATTGTTTAACTTTATTGTTGCAAACTATTTTAAATCTTTTTAAACTTAAAATATTAATCAACAATTTTAGAATTTTTTTGCGCTAAATTGTAAAAATTATTTGTCTTAATTTACAATTATAGCTTTTGTAATATTAATACTATTATTAATTGCGTACTTTTAAGACTTTTACAATAAACAAAATTATATTAATATAATTATTAAATAACTAACGCAATTAAAGTATTTAATTCAATTTTAATTTACAAAATATTATATAAATTAATTTTAATATATTGTTTAAAGTATTTGTACTATATAGTATCTTTATCTTAACAACAAAGTTAAATTATTTAAAATTATTTTATTGCTTTTTTTTTTAAAAAGTGTAGATTAAATTTAATAACAATTGAATTGCATTAAAGAAGTCTAACAATATATAAATCAAAATAAATATATATTCGCAACAATTAAATATATTTATATTGTATATATTGCAAATCTAAATTAATACTTAGTTATAACTATTTAATCTATAAGATTTGTTTAAGTTTTTTCGAAAAATCTTTAAAAAGATTAAATTATTTATATTAATTAAATTTGTATCTTTTATATTTATTTAAAAATTTAAAAATAAAACTACAATTTTTTATAATTAGTTTTTGCATTTTAAGTATTAACAATAATAATATTTAAGAAATTATATTTTTAGAATTTCTTAAGTTGTTGCAAAATACAATTAAGTTAAAGTATATTATTTAAAGTTTTTTCGATTTTGCAATTAAAACTAGCTTAAATAAGTTTATAAATATTAAAGTTTTTGTACGCTAAATTCTTTTAAATAATTTAATTATCTTTAAACTCTTTCTTTAACTATAATTAGTTAAAAAGTATTTTAATTATTTTAATTTGCTAACTTGCAAACTATTTTAATCGCAAAATAAACGCAAATTAGATTTTGTGCATTTTCTTTAACAAATAATTATATATTAAATATTAAATAATTATTATAATATTGACGCTTTTAAAGAAATTCTTCGAATAGTCTTTAATATTAATATAAAGATATTTAACTATTAATAATCTAAAGAATTTACAAAAATTGCAATAATTGTTACAACTATTTCTAACACTCTTTTTTATATTTTTTTTAAACTATAACAACGTAAATAAACGTTAAGAAGATACAAACAAATAAAATTCTAAAATAATCTTTATCTAAGTACGATTTCAATTAATATTATATAAATTCTAAACTATTAATACGTTTGTTCTAAATATAAAATAAATAAGTTTTGTATTTAAAAAACGTATATATATGTTTTTCAATCTTTAAGTATTATAATAGTTAACAACAATTAAAATTTAAACAATTTTAACAATCTCTATATAAGTAATTAATATAGTTTTAGATTTTTAAAACTAACTTAAGTTAAAGTCTTTTTCAATTAATTTATATACTTTTTATTAAAGTCTTTTAGAATAAAGAATTAAAGCACAATAATTTTATCAATTTTACTCTATAAAAATGTTATTATATATAGTTAATTATAGAGAAATTAAACATAATAGTATTGTTCGAAACAAATATTAAAAAAGATTTTACAATATTGTTAATTTCTAATTTTAAATATATTGTATGCAACAATTTTATATTTTGTTTATAACGCTTCTTCGTATTGTCTTTCGAGAAACAAAAAATCTAATATAATATATAAAATTGTCTAAACAACAAAATTAAAAAAAACTTTTTTAGATTTAATATCTATCTCTTTAAAGAAAATTCTACTATAAATAACGTTAAACAAATACAAGAACTTTATCAATATACGTTAACTTTTACTTAATAAAAAAATTAATATAAACAAATAAAATTTGTCTTAATTGTAATTTTATTCTTTTTTGAATTCGATATTGCATTTGTATTTTAAAATAATTAATACTATTACAAAAAAATTATTTGCTATTAATTAAAAAATCAAATTATATCTTATACGCTCAAACGTCTTTGCAAAACTAAATTGACTTTTATAATAAACAAAAATATTTTAAACTATTTTTAATTTAATAAAGACTTATATAACAAATGCTTTTGTTTTTGAAAAAATATTTAATTCTTTGTTTGCTATTTAAGTAATATAATTAAGATTTTTATAATATATAACTCAAATAGCACTCAAATAATAAACAATTTTTCTTAAACTATTTAATAATTTATATATTAACAAAAGCTAATATATATCTTTTCTATATTAATAAGAATTTTAAAGAAACTATATAGAGCTTGTAGTATAGCGCGTAATTAACGTTAATTAAAACAAAAGTTTATTAAGTTTTACGCAATATAATTAAAACAAACACAAATAAAAAAAGAGCAATTTTTGATCGAAACAAAGATTAATAAATATCGAAATATTATATAAATTATAAAAACAAATAGTTAAGTAGTATTACAAACAACATTATTAGTTGGAATTTATACTATAGAAGACAACAAGTTTTTAACTATAATAATTTTTCTTTAAGTTTAATTATAATAGTAAATTAAACTTACTTATATTTGTTGTTTAAATTAATCGAAATAAAGTTGTTATCTAGTTAAATATAAATAATATCTTTAAATATTGTTATAAAATATTAATATTTAGTAATATCGAAGAAATAATATAGCAATTTAAATTAGCAATTAATATAGCGCATTACAAATCTATAGTTTAACAACTCTTTAACAACATTAAATATTGTTTGTTTGTAAACTATTTAATAAATTAGCTTGTTTCTAAGTTAATAAACTTAATATATTATAAGCTTTTTGCAAAATTTGTTAATTAACAATCTTTTAATAGAATGTTTTGCGTCTTATATAATTCTTATAATAATAATTGAATTATATATAGCTTGCAAAGCACTAAAAACTTTGTTAAAAATATATTAAAAATTGCAATTAATATTAAAAGCTCAAATTTAATTAACTTTAACTAAATTAAATTTAGTATTTGTTAAAAATATATTATTTTTATTACAATATTATATATTAATAAAAGTTGTTATAATTTTTGTTCTATTAAGCAATTTTGCAATTTTAGCAACTATTTTGTGCTAAATTCTTTTTTCTTCTTTTGTATTTATTTAGTCTTTAACTTTATATAGATCTTTAAATTAGTTTTTTAAAGTTTAATATATAAGTAACAATATAATATTAACTTTTTAAGCAAGCTTTAAAAATATTAATAAAAGAGACTAACTATTTTGTTATTAGTACTTATATAAAAGAATAAATTAATTTTTTATTAATAAATATTAAACATTTTTAAATCGAATATATTTAAGATATTTAAGAGTTGCTCTAGTATTTCTAGATAACAACAAACTTAATTAATTTGCTAAAATTATATCTTAAATTCTAGTTTTTACAAAGTATTTATTTGTTATTTAATTATATAAACAAAGCTATACTTTGGTTGCAAGACGTTTAAATTTAAATCTAAACTAAATATTGCAAATAGAATCTTAATATAGCATCTAAATAATTGCATATATATTAGTTTTCTTTGCGTAAATTCGAAATTAATAAGATTCTATACTATATTGTAGTTTTTAAATTAAATTTAATTGTTATTGTACTTAAACAAATAAAGTTTTTAAACAATTTTTATATCTAGCTACTCTAATAGATATATCGAAATCTTTATTTGCTATAGATGCAAAAGTAATTGCTAAAGTAAAAAGATAAATTTGTGCAACTTAATAATTTGTTCAAACAATATTTAATAAAAAGAGTTGCTCTAAATTGCTTCTTTAAATTAATTCGAAAAATATATAAAACAACTATTAGTTTATTACAAATTAATAAGTATAAATCTATTAATAAGCTAGATATATTTAATTAATATAAATATATCTTAAACACAAATATAATTTATTACTAATATAGCAACTTTAAAGAAGCTTAACTATTTATATTTAAACAACAAAAATTAGCTATTTTTAATAACTATTATTTTAACTATATTTTTAGCAAAATTTTAGCAAACATTTTCTTAAAAAAATTAAAGATTAATAATTATTTAATTCTATATTTTTTATAATTAATTTTAGCTATCTTTAAGTTGTCTTTCTAGTTAGAGCAATATAACAAATAATTAAAAAAAGATACTTAAATTAATACATTTAAATATATATTTAAACAAATATATTTGAACAAATATATTTAAATATATATTTAAACAAACACATTTAAATATATATTCGAATATATATATTAAATTATATTCGAGTTTACGTACTTTAATATACAAATAAACAAGTTTGTTAAAACTAAAGTGTATTTTAAACTTAATTAATAATGTTTAATTTGTTGCAAATTATAATTAAAAACATAAACGCGTTATTGTATAACAAAATTAATTGCTCTTAATTAAAGATACTACTTAATAAATATATAATACAAAGAATATATTATTGCTTGTAATTTTGCAAATAGATATCTTATTATATTTTTATAAATTTAAGAGTAAAGTTGTTTGTTCTTTGCAATAGCTTAATACTTAATAGATAAAATTAATATTAATAACAATCTAATTGTTGTTATAGTAAATAAAGTAACTATAATAATTATACTCTTTAAATAATTGTCTCTATTAAAGAACATTATATAGAATTTATTAATTAAAGAATATATATTTATTGCAATAAAATTGTTTGATTTTCGATTTATTAATTTAATATAAAGAGAATTTAATATTGCAATATTGTTTGTTAATATTAATATACTTTTAATTAATTTTATTGTCACTTAAGCGCTTTTTTACAATTTTGAAATTTGATAGTTTTTGCAATATTGCAACAACAATAAGCGAAAAAATCTAAATACTATTTGTTTATTTGTTATTTCAAAAAATCAAAATTTAAAATTATACAATTATAAAACTACAAGAAAGATTGCAATATTAAGATTGCTATTCAATTATATATACTTAAATAGCGTCGACGCTCTATTAAATTCTAAATTAAGTTTCTTATATATTAAATCAAGTTCTATTATTATATATTCTTTACTTAATAATAATAGCATTATTAGTATTAATTATAAATTTAATTATCTATTTTCTTTATTTTTTTTAATTAAGAGACTAATGCTATTATTAAGAATTTACGCAATTTCGATTTATTATATTTGAAAGACTTAATTAAAGAAAATATAAAATATTATTTTAAAGAAGTTGCACTCTCTTTTACTCTAAATCGAATTTCGAAAATAGAATTAAATTTTGTTATTAATTGATACAAAGACGCTAATATTGTACTATTAGATTCTATATATAGTACTAAATACTATATAATCTTGATTAATTATTATAAAGACGTTGCAATATTTTATAAGTAATCGAAGAATAATACTATTATTAACAAAAAAATATACAAAGATTATAGCATTATTTTTTACAACAAAATAAAGATTAAACTTTAAAAAACTATATTTGTAGTTTAAACATTATAATAACAAAATTCTAATTAAGTAGACTACGCTTACAAAATAAAGAAAATCAAAAAATTTAAAATTGCAACTTTGCTATGAAATACGCGTTTAATAGCAATATCTATTTATATAACTTAAGTTGCAACTATCAAATTGTACAAAATAATTAATATTTTTATCGAAAAAATATAGATAAGTTGTAAAGAGATAGTTAATATTAAATTAATACGCAAAGATTGCTCTTAATTTATAGTTAAAAAATACAAAGAGCTTGCTCTTAAACAACGTAAAATTTATCTTTAAAAAAAACTTACTATATTAAGTACGTATATTAAATGCTTAAAAGTATTATTAAATATAACTAATTTTAATAAAATAATATTGTTAATCTTAAAGATATTTTGTACAATAATACAATTTTAATTTTGATTATAAAATTTATATTTAAGAGCAATCTTTATTATATAATTTACAAATAAAAAACGTCAATTGTATTCGATTTTAATCTTTGTGTTATAATATAATTGCTTAATGCGTTAAAATATTTATATAATCTTAAAATAATATATAGAGATATTTGACTAAATAATCTTATAATTGTTTTAAAGCAATTATTGTATATTAAGTTTACAAAGTTCGAATTCTTGTTTTATAATAAAAATACTTGTTTTTTTTTAGTAATAGATTATTAAGTACTTAAGCTTTAAGAGTATTTATATAGAAACTTAATTGTATTTTTTATTTAAAATAACTTATTTTTTTAACAAAATATTAAGAAAAAATCTTTATTTATATATAATAAATTAATTGATATTTAAAGCGTTAATATTATATACTTAAAATTTACTTTAAATACAATTTCTTACTACATAAACAACAAAAAACCAAGTAATAAATAGATCGCAAACTATATTAGTTTGTTGCTTAATATTAATTTTAAAATTTTTATAAAAAAATTCAAATTATAGATTGCGAGATTAAAATTGCTTTTTGTATTATTATTGTTATTTTAATTTTTATAGAAACTACTATATTTAAATCTAGAAACAAGAGTTAAATTTAATAAATATCTTTTAAATTTGTAACTTATTGTGCAAACTTAATATAAATAATTAAAGAAATACGCTCTTAAATATTAAAAGCTAAATCAAAATAACATAAAATAGCTAATTAATATTTGAAGTTAATATATATACAATTTATAATTACAATTAATAATTTTGCAAAAAAAAACAAATTATTATAGCTTTTAATTTATTCTCTTTATTAATAAATTTACTTTAAGTATAAATTTTTATTATTTATACTTTAAGAAAAGCAATACAAACAATAAAATCTTGTTTTAGTTAAAAAATAATATTAAACAAATCTAGCTTTGTCGAAACAATATAAATTTTTAATATTATTTTTTGCGTATATTTGTCTTAACTTTAACTATTACTTTTATTATAATTAAACAACTTTTAAATTGTAGTTTAATATATTTAACGCAAATTATTAAATAAAAAGTTAGCTTATCTTTGTAAAAAAGTATATTAAAAATATGTTTTTTACATTTTATATAAAAATTTAAAAAAAATATTAAAAACAACTTTTAGTTTTAGTTTTAATAAATCTTTATTAAAAAGACGTTTAATTTGTTTAATTAATTTTTTCTAATATAAACAAATAACTTTACAAGTTATTGTTACTCAAATATAAATTAAATATTTACAAATAAAAATTGATACTTTTATTTTTATTTTTATTTGTTTGTTTAGGAAGTTTTTTTTATTTATAAAATAAGGTTGCTTAGACAATATTAACAACTTTATTTATATTTATATTTAAAAGTTCAAAAATAATAAAATTAAAAACAACAATAAATAAATATATTAAAATTTCAATTATATTTTTTGCATCTATTTGTTTTAAAGAGTTTTTATATTTTAAAAAAAAAATTGCTTATATTAAAATCAAATCTATTATTTATAGAGTTATTGCTTATTTTTTGTTTTAATTATTTGTAATAAACAATTTGCAAACTCTTAATTAATTTTTTTCTATATTTAAAAATTTTAAGAAGCAAGACTTAATTTAAGATAACAATATTGTAATAATATATATAAAGTATCTTTGTTGCGCAATACAAATTAGATATAAAAGATTAATGCAAAAAGCAATACTAATAGACTCTTAAAAAGTTTGCACAAATTCTTAAATATATTTTTTAATTTACTAATTAAATCTATATCTTTACAATATTCTAATTTATTACAATTGATATAATTTATTTTCTAGCATACTTTATAATCTTAAATATTAACAAAAACTTTTATAGATTTAAATATTTTAAAATAAGATATTAGCAAAACTATAATATTAAATACAATTTTTGCTTTTTAGACTTATTTAAATCTTTGCAAAAAAATACTTAAATAAATATTTTATAGTTTTGAGCAACTATAGTTTTTTGCAAAATATATATTTTGTAATAAAAGTATTTGAAGTTAAATCTTCGATTAATTAATACTTAGTTAGCGTCTTTAAACTATTTAACAAAACAAAAACAACAACACTAAATATAATAAAAATATACTTTTTCTACTTGTCTTTTTAGTTGTTCGAAGATAACAAAATATATTATAGTTAATTTATTGTTTAACTTGCAATATTGTATTCAAAAGCAAAGCTAATAATAATTATGCACTTTTTATATCTACTATTAACTAATTTTCGAACAAGTTATTAAACTATTTAAATAGTTTGTTGCTATAAATATATCAATTTTAGAAAAGATTAAACTTCGTATATAAGTAGATTGTTACAATTCGACAACTTAAATTAACAAAATTAAAGAAAATTTATTTGCAAAGTTTTCTTGTTTTTGAAAACTATACTATCTTAATTTTTTGTTGCTTTATTAAAATTATATTGTTATAAATAACTTAATAGTTATATATATTATAAAACAATAAATAAATATAATAAAAGCTAGTTATATTAAGTTTTAACTATTAATAATATTTAAGAACTTTAATAAGTTACAAAATTTAACTTTAATTTATATTGTTGTTCGAAAATTATTATATTTTGATAAAAAAATTAATAGCAACTCGTTATTTGCAAATACTTAGAAAAATATTAAAAGAAAATTGTTTAAATTTTGTCTCTTTAATTAATATTGCGACTTGTAATCTATATTGTATTCTTTGCTTTATTAAGTATTAAAAGATTTGAAAATTAACAAAAAAATTCTAAGATTTTTTTTTAATTTTTTAATTCTTTTTAATTTTTTAAGCAAAGCAATAAACTAGTACTTAAAGACGTACTAACTTTTAAAAATTTCTAACAATAACTATACAATAGTTGCAATCTTAATAAAATAAATTACAATTAATTTAATTAATTTGTATTTATTAACTTGTATCTTTAATATTCGCAACTATACTAAACTACAAAGTTAAACAAATTATATTAATAAATTGTCGAAAAGTTGTCGATTGCTACTTATATTAATTTCTTAAACTTTTGTTTCTTAATTGTTAAAACTTAATATTGTAAAAACAATATACAACTCTTAATATTAAAAATTATCGAATTCTTATTTAATTAAAATAACTTGTCGAAAATAATATTTAAATAAATTAAAAATAATATAAAGAGCTTACAATACTTAGCTTTTATTTTTCTAAAATTATAAATATTAACAAACAATATCTAAACAAACTTAACAATTAATATTGTATTATTTTAACTTTATTGTTAATCTAAGATTAAACAATAACTTTAAGCTTAATTTTAAAAAATTAATATTCGTAAACTTTTAAATAGATAACTATATATTTTTTTTGTTCTATTTATTAGATATAGCAATACAAAGCTTGTTAATAATTTTTTATAATAATACTATTGTTAAACGCAATTAAAAATTGCTTTGCTCTTTAACTATATTTGATAAAGTTATATTTTTACTTTATAACTTTTCTTTAAAACTTTTTTGCAATATAATTTAATTAAACCTTATTTTGTGCGCGTTGTTTATAGAAGAGTATTGATATATTATATAGCTTTTTATTCTAGATTGTATTATAGAAGAAACATTGTTAATTTCTTATCTTAATAATAAATAAATAAATTATTAGCAAATCTTATATAAATCTAATATCTAGATGTTTTAATCTTAATTTAAAAAAACAAGATTAATATTCGAAACTTATAGCTATTAAAAGAAGAAAATAACAATTATATTTAAAATCTATTAACAAAAAAATAGCTCAAAAGATCTTAACACTTAAATTTTGCAATTTTAATATATCAATTATAATATATTAATTATAACGCGTCAATTATAACGCGTTAATTATAATACGTCAATCTTGGCGCAAAATATTTTGCAACAATAATCTAAATATAAATTTAAAAATAGAGCAAAATATAATAAGACAATTAATAATTTAAGATTTAAGAATTATTATATATTACTTTGTAAACAAAAACTATAATTAACAATTTATATATTAAAAAAAAAATTAATTTGTAGAACAAACTAGTTTGCACAATTGTATTAAACAAATATTGCTTTTATAATTCGAAAAAACAATAAATACTATATATATCAATTTTTTGTTAACAAAGATTGATTTTTAACTAGAGCAAAAATTGTATATTATTAAATTTAAGTTAGCAATTAAATTATTAAAAAAATACAAAAAAAATTATTTACTTTTTATTAAAATATTATTAAAAGACTTTTTGAATACAAAATTTACAATTTAGTTTTTTAAATATCTTAAGAACGCAAACAATTAATTAGCTATAACTTAAATAAAATCTAGCAAAGCCAAAAAAAAATTGCAAATTTATTTTTTTAATATTATTCTATATTATAATGCAATCTTTAAAAATATTAAAAATATAAACAAATAATTAGTTACAATCGAAGTAAATTTTAACAAAATAAATAATATAATCTTCAAAAATATTAAAAATGCAAACAATTAATTAATTATAATCGAAATAAACTCTAATAGAATAAATAATACGATTTTCGAAAATATCAAAATTGCAAACAATTAATTAACTATAATTTAAATAGATTGCAATAAAGTAAAAAAAAGATTGCAAAAAAAAATTTTCAATATTATTTTCTATTAGAACGCAATCTTTAAGAATAGAAATTATTAATATAAGACAAATTAAATAAATTAGAGACAAACTTAATATACACAATCAAACAATAGCAACATTATTATTTTGAAAATAATATATAATTGCTTTTTTCTTAAGTATTAAAAACAATTTATAGTATATATACTAAACAAAAAGCTTATTATATTATTTAAAATTCTTAAATTAATAATTATTTTATAATATTTTGATTTCTTTTTATTGTTGCAACAATACTAGAGTTGTAAGAACAACTTTATCTATTTAAAACAATTTCTATTGTATAAGATATTGTTTGCGAGATCTTTTACACTTTTGTTTCTTATTTTTTTTATTAATAATTACTTTTTTTTAGTGTTTTTGCTTATAGATAACTATTATATAATAAAATAATATTTTATTTTGTTGTTTGTATATATTTCTAAAATACAAATACGTAAAACGCAGAATTAATTAAAAGCTTAACAAAAAAGTAGAATAATTATTTTTATCTAACTTTAACTTTAATATTTTGTCGAAAAAAAAAGTAAAAAAAATTGATATTATTTAATTTAATATTTTTTTCTAGATTGCTTTGTAATTGTAAACAAAGATTGCTTAATCTTAATTAAAAGATCTAATTTATTAACTTTTTTATTTTTGTTTTTAAAATTCTTAATCTTTGTATTACGCAAAAAGCGTTTAATTCTATTATATTGCTCTTTGTTTTATTTAATTATTTATAAATTATCTTTAACGTCTTAATACTAATTAAGATAAAACTATAAAAAACTTCTTATTTATTAGTTTTAATATCTTTTTTTTAAAAGTTTCTAAATTTATTAAATTAAAAAAGCACAATTTAATTAAATATTAATATATTCTTTGTTAAATTGCAAAATCTCTTCTTTAATATATTATAAGCTAATTTCGTTATTAGAAATATTGCAACAATCTTTATTAATAGCATTCTTAATTGTAATAATTAATATAAAATCTATTATCAATTTGTTAAAAATTGACTTTTTCGATTGCGAGATAAAAGTAATTAAAGTTGCTTGTTTGCTTTGTTTATAAATAGATTCGATACTATTAATAGCAATTAAATTTGAAAACTTATTAAAAGTTTTAAGTCTTAAAAATTGATAAAATAAAATTTAACTTATATCGACTTAAGTTATTGTAAATAAGATAGTCGAATCTAGAAATCTACAAAACTAAATGTTTATTTATATAAATTTTGAAATTTTAAGCGCACAAACTATATTAATAGCTTTGTTTTCTTATTAATTTTAAATTAATAATTTCGTCTCTATATAGAGTATTTTTAAGAATTTGATTTCGAGTTAGTAGCTTTATTTTTGCATAGATTATCTTTAACAATTTGATTTCGAATTGATAACTTTGTTTTCTCAATTATTTAATTTCGAGTTAATAGCTTTGTCTTTGCGTAAAATATCTTTAACAATTTGATTTCAAATCGACAACTTTATTTTTGTGTAGTTTTAACTATTTAATTTCGAATCGATAGCTTTGTCTTCGCATAGAGTATTTTCGACAATTTGATTTCGAATCGAAAGCTTTATCTTCGTATATCAAAAATCTAAAAATAATACAATTTGTGTTTTGAGTCAAATTGTAGAAGCTAAAAGCAACAAGAAGCTTATTTAGAGACTAAACTTAGAGAAGAAAACTCTATCAAGTAAATTACAATTATTAATTTTAAGCAACAAATTCTTTTTCGATTAATTAGCAAATTATTTGAAATAAAATAAATTTTAATTGAAGGAATTTTGAAAACAATTTATTAAAATAGTTTAGAAACAATAGACTTCTTATTATTAGATTTAAATTCTATAAAAAATAGTTTTAATTAAAATTAACTTAGTAGTAATTTACTGATATCTAGTCTTAATAGTTATAAATAAAAAATAAAATAAATCTAAATTATTAACTTCGATAAATCGAGCTTATAAATATAATTGTTAATAATTTTAATAATTTTGTAGAATTCGAAATTTTTGTTTTTAAGAGATTAATAAGTTTGTTAAATTTTAAAATTGTATTTATCGAATATTATTTAATTGTTTTTGCAAAACTCGAAAATTAAATAACAATAATAGTTAATATATTTAATTTGTTTAATTTAAATCTATTGCAACTTTATATATAAAATCTTTTTAAAAATATTAAATTTTTCGAAATAACTATTTGCGTTTTTTATTTTTTTGCAAATATATACAATAATAGTTGATAAAATAGTTTTGAGTAATTTTAAATTTAATTGTAAATAATAGTTTTTAATAATAAAGAACAATATAAAATTTATAGAATTATTTTAATAATAATTAATTTCAAACTCGACTATAGATAAGTAATCGAATTAATTGTTTTAATTATAGTTAATATAGAATTTTAGATATTGTTTAAGTATTATATTAATATTCTTAATTTGTTTATTACTATATAGCCAGACTAGTGAAAAATTTAACCGTTGTACAACCGTTGTACAACCGTCGACAAACCGTCCAAAAACCGTCCAAAAACTATGCTAAAACCGACGAAAAACGGTTTTTCAACCGATTAACAACTAGGAAAATTCTAAATTTCGGTTGTTCAACGGTTGATTAAAAAATTTATTAAATTGAAAAAGATAATTAATTAATTAGACTTTCTAAGTACTAGAGTAGTAGAGAGATATATAGAGAGTATTGAGAGGATATAGATTAGGGAGTTACTCACGCGTATATTTTTTTCGTAAATTACGTGATTTTTCTATTTATAACTTGCTAGTGTTGATAATCATCAAAATAGAGACTTCTCGAGATAAATAAAAACTTTAAATTTAAGTTTAAACTCTAAACTATTAATAGAATTAATAGAAAAACGTCTTGACGACTTCACGTATTGACGAATCAACGATTTGAATATTTTACTACTCGATATGCCAAGACTTAAAACCTCGATCGGGCTAGCTTCGAGACTTAAAAAAAATGAATTTTTTTAAATTTTCTATATCAAAATTAGCATCTATAGGCATCTATCCGTTGTTCAACCGCTGTTCAACCGTTGTTCAACCGCTGTTCAACCGTTGTTCAACCGCTGTTCAACCGTTGTTCAACCGTTGTTCAACGGTAGAAAAATTAATTTTCTCGTCTTAAACTGTTGTTTAAAAAATTTAATATCAAAATTAGCATCTATAGACATCTATCCGTTGTTCAACAGTTGTTCAATCGTTGTTCAACCGTTGTTCAACCGTTGTTCAACGAGAGAAAATTGTAATTTCTAGATTTCTAACTTCAAACCGTTGAACAACAGTTGAACAACCATAAAATATCTAGATTTCTGTTGTTCAACCGACGTACAACTGTTTTACAACTGTTGTTTTTATTAGTAGGAAGCCCTAGACGTAATTTTCGAATATTAAAATATCAAAAATTTAAATATAGTATCTATAGAATTATATAGATACTTTTAGAAGACAAATACAAATTAAATATCTCTATTTAAAACAATAAAGATTAAATATTTTTTTTTGTATTAAATATAATAAATAAAAACTTCTATAATAATTAATATTTCTAGAAAATTTAATATTAAAAACTTTTTTTTCCTTAAAAATTTATTTACTATAATTAGAATATTTTGATATAAATAACTTATACAACAATATTTTAATAAAAAAACAATAAAATTGTAATTAATATTTTGTCAATATTAATTAGGAATAGAGAGTAATTTAAATAGTTTTTTTTTTTTTTTGCAAAATATTTTAATTTGTTTGTATAAATAGTATATTTTAATATATTTTTTTATTAACTTAATTATATATAATTAGTAGTAATATTAATTAAATAGTTTGTAAATACTAGTTTAACTTAAATATTTTGTTAATAGTACCTTATATAGATATTATATAATAGCAATATATAGTTACTTGTTGTTTAAAACAAAGAAATAATCTTTAAAATAAAAAATATTATTGACAACTTTGTACTTATCTAATTCTATACAATATTTTTTGAAATTAATATATATAAAATACAATATTTGTTGTCTAATTTAGTTTTAACAATTATTTAAAGAATTGTATTATAAAAATAAACTATACAAATATATTGTATTAAATTGTCTTAAATAACAAGATTTTTAAATTTTGTATCTAAATTGTAATTATTAATCGATATTGTATTAAATAATTTTAATTTATTGTTATTATTTGTAAATATTGTTTTTAATATATTAATATTTATATTGTTAGCAACTAAATTATATATTTAAATTACTATAAATATAAATAACTTTTTAAGTTTGTTTAACAAAAACAAAATTAATACAATTGTACAAATTATTTCGAAATCTAGATTGTTCTTTCTAAATATTATTTGTTACTAAAATTGTAAACAAATATTGTTAATTAAACTAGATATATTTTGCAAATATTGTATAAAACTATTAAATTTTGTATCTTAAATATCAAAACAATATATAATACAAAAATTTAATTTAGACAGGAATTTGTTTAACAAAATTAATAACAATTTAATTGTTTAATAGTTATAAAGTATTTAAAAATTTTGTAATTATTAACAACTTAAATTAAATTTTTAATTAAAATATTAAAATATTTTAAATACTATTTCTCGAAAATACAAACAACAATAAGCAATTTTTTGTTATAGGTTTTGTAGTTGTATTTTGTTAATAATATTTGTTTTAATATATAAACAATAAAATACAAAATTGTATTTGTATTTTGCTAAAACAATATTGTTGTTATAACGAAATTAGACATATTAATTTTAATTTATATTTTTAGATTCGAATTAAAATAACAAAAGATAAATTTTATAATAATTTTTTTTTTAAACTTCAAATATCTTGTTTGTATATTTATTAAATTGTTAAAAAAATTTGTTGTTATACTTAATTAGCACAATAAATAATTTAGTTAAAAACAAATAATTATAGATAAAACAACAATAAAAATTAACAAAATCTAAAAAAATCTAAATATTTTTTAATAATTTGAAAAACTTTTAATTCTATATAAGTGGTTTTAATTTTTTTTAATTTTTTTTTAATTTTACAATAATAATAATTAGATTAAGATATTTAATCTAAATAATATTAAATTTGTATTTATTAATTTTTAAATACAATTTAATTTTTTTTTTTTAGTTAAAACTAACTTAATATATTAAAATTCTTTTTTTTTTAAATATTGTTGTAAATATAAAATAAAAATATTACTTAAATAGATAATACAAAATATATCTAGATACTTGCAAAAAAAATTGTTAATAAAAATTTAAAAAATTTTCGATATATTGTATAAGTTAAAGAATATAATTAGATATTTAAATAGATTATAATATACAATAAAACCAATTTTGTATTTATTGTTTTTGTATATACAAATCTTATTAAAGATTGCAATAATATTAAATTTAATATAGAATTTAACAATATATAATTTGACAAAAATATTTTAAATTAGCAACAGAATATTGCAATTTTTAATAGTAAAAATATTGAAAACTTAATAATCTATATATATACAAAAACTTTTTTCGAATTTCTTAACTATTAGTATAGATAAAACAAAGTTTATTTAATTGTATTAAATAATTTTTTTTTAAATATATTATTAATATAATTTTTTTTTAAATACATTATTAATATAATTTTTTATTATTTAAAATTGTTCTTAAAAACAATTATAAACTCTTTAATATAATATTTTAATTTCGAAAATTAGATTAATTAAATTATTAATTAAACAATATAAAAACAATTTGTTTGTTATTCAATAATTTTATTAATATAGCTATTTATTATAATAAATAGTAAAAATACAATACTTAAGTTGTTTTTTAATAAATAATATTTTCTTTGTTTTAATAAAGAATTTGTTGTAATTGCTTGTTATAATAATAATAATATTGCTAATATAGAGAATATTTAAATAGAGAATATTTAAATAGAGAATATTTAAATAGAGAATATTTTCTTTCTTAAATTAATTTAATATTGCAAAATACTACAATTATATAATTATGATTCAATTATTCTCTTTAAGTACTATAGCAAAAAAGATAGCAATAAATATGTTTTTAATATTTCTATAATTAATTAATTTAAAAAAAATTAATTTTTTTTTAACTTTTTTATTGTAAATTTTAATTACTTTTTTGTTATAATTGCAATTAATTATATAGTAGTTAAAGTTAAATTTTAGATAACAAATTTTGTAACAAATCTTAAATTGATAAAATTTATATTAAGATATATTTTTAATAATATTATAGTTGTTAAAATCGATAATTAGATATTAAATTTGATTTTTATAAATATCGAGACTAAAATTTAGATAAATTATATATATAATATTAAATACAAGATTCCTATTTGCTAAACAAAGTTTTATTAATAATATTAATTTAATTAATAAGAGTTTATATTAAATTACAAATTTTTTATTAACAAAGTTCTTAATTAATATTTTGATATCTATAAAAAAAATAGTTTTAACTTTATTATTAAAAATATAGATATTAATTACAAAATCGAATTGTCAATTAATAATTAAAAAAATATCTTAATCTATTTATATTTTAATTAGATTAAATTTTATTATTTGTTAATTGCAATTTTTTTAAGTTAAGTAATTTATATATAGAAACTAATTAATATTTATTTTTAATTACAACTTTTGTTAGAAACTAGATATTTTTCGAATCATTAAAATTATTATTTCTATTTAATTTTTTGTTGTTCAAATAAGTTTTAACAAAATTATAGCAAAATTCTAATTCTAATTTGATAAATTTTACTTTAAAACTTTTAAAAATTATAATAGTTTTTTTTTTAATTATAGAAATTTTATTTTTGCAAAAACAATTAATATTATTATAATACAAATAATTTAATTTAAAATAGTTAAAACAAAATTTTTAATTTTTAATTTTATCTTTAAGTTTTTTGAATTAATTATAAAAACAAATTATATAATTTTTATTATTTCGATAATTAGATTTGTTAAAAATGCAATCAATAGTACAGCTAATAGCGCAATTAATAATACAAATTTAAGTTAAAGGATTGCTTTAATCGTTGTTTTAAATATTGTATAATTAATAAGATTTTTTGTTTTTATTTAAATATTAATTTTTTTGATTAATTTAATATATTCTTTTAATTAAAGTTATAAATATAAAATTATTTTATATAATAATACAAGATTGTTGTAATCTATTAGAAAATTTCTAATAAAATAAATTTTTTGATTAAAATTAAATAATACAATAGTTGTAGTAAATCTAATTAAAAAACTATTAAATATCTTGTTAAAATTTTTGTAATTTATTTTAAAATCTTTGATATATTTGTTGTATTTGTCGAAATAATTGTAAAAATCTTATATTAATTTGTTTATAATTTAATAAGAATTAATTAATTAAGTTTTAATACAATATTTAATTATATTGTATTTTGTATTTTTGCAAGCAATACTAGTATAAACGATTTTTGCAATTTTATTAAAAAATAGAGACAACTTACAAGTTAACTCTAATTTTAATATATAGATAATTTTGTTATATTTTTCAATTTTTAATAATATTTTTGAACTTTAAAATATTGCAATAATATAGATTGTTGCAAAAAAGCAAAAAGAATTATTTATAGCAATTATATAAGTTTAATTGTTAATCGAAATTAAGCTTCAATTAAATAGTTTAACAATAAATATTGCTTATTTATTATTGCAATTGTTACTTAAATTAGCTAGTATTAAATAATATATTAATTAATTAATATTAAATTTTAATTAATATTAAGCAATTAATTAATTTTGCGCAATAATTATTTTAATAAACTTATTATTAATTGTTTTAAATAAAAACTTATAATAATTGCAAAATATGTAAAATCTATTTTTATTAGAAGTTATTTTTCGAAGCTAGAAGTTAAGTTTTGCAATATAAATTTTTTTGTTTATTTTGTTTCTTAATAGCAATATTTATAAGAGCTTTAAATTTAATATATTTAACAATTAAATTTTTAATTGTAATTTGATAGTATTTAGTTTAATTAATAACAAGTTGTTTCGATTAAATTGTATTAATTAGTATCTAAAATTAACTATAAATATTGTTATTAATTGTAATTTTCAAAGTTTCGAAATTTACTATTAAAAATTAACTAAATTCTTAATAATATAATTATAAAAAACAAAATTCTTTTAATTATATAGTACAAATAATTCTATAGTATAATATTTTTTTAAATTTTTTAACAATTTTAATTATAGAGAGTAAAAAGATGGTAAAATGTTATTTTTAATATTGCTTACTAGTTAATTTTAATTTGTTAATTAAGATTTATTTTTATTTTTAGAGTTAAACTTGCTAATTGTAAAATTAATATATACTTAGAGGCCAATCTATATAGTTAGATAGCTAGTAGTTAGAAGATAGATATTAGCTAGCTATTCTATAGAAAGCAACTATCTAGAATATAGATATAAGATATCTAGCTTATATCTAGAAAATAGATATTTTTTGCAAAATAAATAGTTGCAATCTATTTTCTATCTACTAGACAAATAGAAGATTTCTATTAGTTAGTAAAAAGCTAGATATAAAATAGAAAGCAAATTGTCTTTAAATAAACTATCTATTAATAGATATTTAAAATAGCAATCTAACTGCTAGATATTAATTGAAAAACAAATAAATATCTGCTTTAACTTTCTATTTAATAGATATTTTCTATTTAAGAGTTATATTTCTATTCGCAATCTATATAGTATAGTTAAAATAAATCTGCTATAAATATTAATTATTTAATATCTATTACAAGTCTTTTGTAAAGATTGTCTATACTTTTGTTAATACTATATTATATTTAATATTGTTTAACAGATACAAGTATAGATATCTTAATCTCTTTTAATATTTATATATATAAATAGATTTTTCAATTTTTTGAAGTTTTTTGCAGATAATCTATACTATTTTTATTTTTTTTAGTTTTTTACAAATATAGTTTAATAACTCTTCTATAGATAATCTATCTCTTATATAAAATACAAAAAATATTTAATTTTTTTCTTTATTTGTTAATTTAATTTGTCGAATATATTTATAAAATATATTTGTTTTTGCAATATAGAAATTTGTCAGAATTAGAACTTTAATAGCTAATATATAATTAATTAACAAAAATACTAGCTATACAGAACTAATTGTTACAATAATAGGTAGTAGAACGCTTAGTTACTATATAGGAGCTAAGACTTTGTCTATCTATATATATTGATCGAAACTATTCGAATCGATTATATAATATCGAATCGAATAGTATTGAGTCGAGTAATATCGATACTAGATTAGATCAATTATAGTATTTCGATATTTCTATCTAATTTAAGTTTAGAAATCAATTTCTATATAAACTATATTCTATATTTTATTAAGTTTGAAATCTATTTTAAAACTATTAAGTTTTAAGCATCTTTCTAGCAAAAGTAAAAAAAAAATATAAAAGATCTTCGTTGACAATTTATATATAGACGTATATATATTTACGCGTTCGAAATACTCTAAAATTCGAAAAATATATAAGAAATAAAATTTTGACAAAAAATTATGCAAACGTTATTAGTAATGCTCGATAACTTTATTAGTAAAACAAAGAAAACAATAAATACAAATTTAAATAGATAATACAAAAATCGACAATAATAAATATAGCAACTATTTAGTTGCAAGTTGTTTAAATAATTAAATCTAATATTTATATTTAAGATTACAAATAGTTTAGTTATTAAGTTAGTTTAAAAATTTGGTAAAACATTTTAAATATATTACAAAGAAGAACTTTAATTGGTTTGTTAATTATTTGCTTTTTAATAAAAATATATTTCAATTTAATCTAATTATTTGCAATTTTTTTGCAAATAAACTAAATTTAAATATCTATATACTTTGTTCAAATATACTGCGCGAGATTTTTAGCAAACGCTATAATTTCTTGATTGTTACAATAGATAACAATAACAACTAGATATAGTATTGAAAGCGTTAAAGAGAAAATTTTAACAATAACAAAAGCTCTAGACGTAAATAATAGTAATAAAAATAGATAAAAAGATTGCAATTGCTTTAACAATATTTAAAGTTAAATAATTTTTTTAACAATTTGTGTTTGCTTAATATATTTGATTTCGCAAATAAAAAGAGCAACAATTAATTAATATTTAGATAATTAACTAATAGCAATACTTTCTAGATTAAAAATATACTTAAAAATAAAACAACAAATATTTTAATTTTTATCTTAATCGATACTAATATACTCTGACAAAAAACAAATACTTTTACAAAAAATAAAACAAAAATCAAAAGTATCTTAAAAATAACAAAATATTTGTTTAACAATTTTTTAAAAAACGTCGATAAAGTTAAAAATATATCTGCTTATTACTAAGACAACAAAAATAATATCTAATTGAATATCTAGTATTGTATATATATAAAAATCAACTATCGATTAATAGATATAATAGTAATCTAAATCGACAATATAGTTTAAATCGATAACATATATTTTAAATATATTTATAAGAATAGCAACTAATTTATGTCAAAATAATTGATAGTAGAACGCTTAGTTTTCTATATAGAAGCTAAGACTTTGCCCATCTATATATATTGGTCGGAGCTATTCGAATCAATTATATAATGTTGAACCAAATAGTATCGAATTAAGTAGTGTCGATACTAGATTAAATTAATTACAATATTTCGACACTTCTATTTAATTTAAATTTAGAAATCAACTTTTATATAAACTATATTTTATATTTTATTAAATTCGAGATCTATTTTAAAACTATTAAATTTCAAGTATCTTTTTAGCAAAAGTAAAAAAAGTATATAAAAGTTCTTTGTTAACAATTTATATATAGACGTACGTATATTTACATGTTTAAGATACTCTAAAATTCGAAAAGTATATAAAAGACAGAATTTTGATAGAAAACTATACAAATATTGTTAATAATATTTGATAACTTTATTAGCAAAACAAAAAGAACAATAAATATAGATTTGAATAGATAGTATAAAGATTAATAGCAATAGATATAGCAACTATTTAGTCGCAAGTTATTTAAATAACTAAGTCTAGCATCTATATTCGAAATTATAGATAATTTAATTATCAAATTAGTTTAAGAGTTTGTCAAAATGTTTCAAATATATTACAAAAAAGAGTTTTGATTGGTTTGTCAACTATTTGCTTTTTAATAAAGATATATTTTAGCTTAATCTAGCTATTTGCAATCTTTTTACAAACAAACTAAATTTAAATATCTATATACTTTGTTTGAATATATTGCGCGAAATCTTTAGCAAACATTATAGTTTTCTAATTGTTGCAGTAGATAACAATAACAACTAGACATAGTATCGAGAGAATCGAAGAAAAAAAATTTGACAACAATAAGAGTTCTCGACGTAGACAATAGCAATAGAAATAGATAAAATAATTGCAACTACTTCAACAATACTTAAAGTTAAATAGTCTTCTTAACAATCTACGTTTGCTCGATATATTCGACTTCGCAAATAGAAAGAGCAACAATTAATTAACAGATAGCAATACTCTCTAGATTAAAGATATATTCAAAAATAAAACAACAAATATTTTGATTTTTGTTTTAATCGACATCAATATAATCTAATAGAAAACAAATATTCTTACAAAAGATAAGACAAAAATCAAGAGTATTTCAAAAATAACAAAATATTTGTTTAACAATCTTTTAGTAAATATCGATAAAATTAAAAATATATTTGCTTATTACTAAGATAGCAAAAGCAATATCTGATCGAATATTTAGTATCGCGTATATAAAAAAATTAATTGTCAATTAATAAATATAACAATAATTTCAATCGACAATATAGTCTAAGTTAACAATATATATTTTAAATATATCTATAAAAGTAACAACTAGTTTACACTTTTATATTTTGTAATTTTTTAATATTTTTTCTAGATATACTTTTTGACTTAAATAGAAAGTTTAAATTGCAAAATTGTACTCAATTTCGATTTTTAAATATTATTGAACAAAATCTAAATTAATGATCTTAAATCGACTAACAAAAGTTTTTTTAATAGTGTCGATAAACTTTCTATTAATATCGACAATTAAAAGATTGTCTATATAGATAGCAATAATAGTAAAACTATTAATAAAGACGCTTAAATCGAAGTTCAATAGACAAAAATAGTATTTTTTGAGAAATACTACAAGAGTATTATATTATATTCGAAATAATTGCTTAAATCTATAGAGAATTTGTCTAAATTAACAAATTTTTTTGTTTTGCTCAAAGTTGTAGAACAATTCTATATAAATCTTTTTGTTAATATTTTTGTAAAAAAAGACAATAACAACGTCTATTTGCTTCAAATTTCAACTATTAATAACAACAAGAATAAAAACAATTTTGTAGCTTATAGACTTAATTATAATTGCAAAAATCTTAATATAATTTAGATCTTTGTATTGTTTAAAGTTTCTAACAATTTAACAAACTTTATAGCAAAGAATTTTGCTATTAATTTCTTGTTTAATTTTGTAAATTTATCTTTTACAAAATATATAATGCTTGTTAGATACTAAACAAACAATATAGATATTGTTTTTTTTAAAACTTTAATTTTGTTTTGTTTAGCTAATTGTTAGTCTATTTTATAATAAATATTTGCTATAGTTTTAGCGTAAATCTTAGACTTATATAGTTTTGATAATATAATTTTAAATAATAGAATAAGAGAATTTGCAAATTTATTTCGATATAATTGAAATTTCGAATATTTTTGCAATACTAAATCAAAATTCGAGAACAATAGATTTTAAAATATATTTAATAATTTAGTAGCTTTAAAGAACTTATTAAAGTTAGTAAAGTCAAAAAAAGTACTATTTTCGAAGTCGAAAAATAACTCGAAAAGAGTAGTATCTTTAGAGTCTAAAAAAAATAGTATTTTAGATAAAATAGATAAATCTAACTTATTAGAGTTTTCGATATAATTTGAGAGCAAAACAGCTTTTTGCTATTGTTGTAATATTGTTATAGAAAGTTTATTTGATTTAGTTTTTACAGAATTCAGAAATTTATCAATAGCATTTGTAGTATTAGATTGCGTAAATAAAGCTATAGACAAACGTATATTGTTGTTTTGACAGTTAATTTTGTTGTAATTAATATTAGAACTAAATAATGTTTGCTTATTGTCTAGTTAATAAACTTCTAATACTTTGAGACCCCTTCGTATATTTATACTCCGATAGTATTACGGTAATTTCCTTGTAGTACTATCGATTTGATAGAACTTCCGTAGTTCAACCATAATATTACGATAAAATACTATCTTCTATCGTAGTAGATTCTCCTAAATTCGCTTTATATCGTTGCGATATCGTAGTACTATTGTTGTGTTATCGTAGTGCTATCGTTGTATTATTGTCGTGCTATTGTTGTGTTATCGTAGTAATACTTTCGATTAATTTAATATTGTTATGTTCTAGTAATACAACAATAGTAACATTGTAAAATAGTAGAACTATAGAGATATTATGCTTAATCGTATATTATTTGCAATAAGAAAGTCTATTACAATCTATACAATATTGTTGATATTAATACAAGTAGTAAAATCAAATTTGGTAATATTAGAACGCGCCAAAATCGCAATCAACAATAATTTCTTTCTTTACTATCTATTTATTTGTCTTATCTAATTGTAATTAAGATTATAATATCAAAGCAATTGCAATTGTCGTTCTTGTCGTCAAATTCTCTTTTTACTCTCAATTTTATTACTTCTAAATATCGTTATATTACAATATTGCCTTTCTCAATTCTTAAGACATTTGCCTTACTTATTTTAATTTTAATTAACAAATTAAAACTTCTTGTTATTAATTCTCTATTTGCATCGAAGCTAATTAGATAAGTTGTAAAAGACTTTTACAACTATTTAATACTTATATAAAAACAAGATTTTAGACAATATCTTTAGATTCGAAGCTATAGATAAGACGTCTAAGTTAATCTATATTATACAATTACTTGCTTTTGTTGTTGCTACAATCTTAACTTAACTTTAGAAGAAGAAGAAGAACAAGCAATTGTTTAAATAGCGTTTGAGAAAGACAAAGAAAAGACAAAAGAAAACAAAGAAAAGAAAGAAGAAAACAAAGACAAAACTAGTAAAAACAAAGAGAAAAATTAGCATAGTAAAAAAAAAGATCGAGAAGTTAAAGAAAAAGCTAAAACAATAAAAGAATAATAGCGTTTTCAATATATTAATTTTTAGTAATTTGTATAATAGAAGTGTTATATAAGTTTAAAAGTTAGTTAAATTCTTTCTATATAAGTTATTTATATATTCAAAAACTCTTTATATGTATTAAAGTATTTAGCAAACAATAGAAACAATACGATATAAAATATATCGATTAGAAGAGTCTTTAAGTTTAAAAAGCTAACAAACAAGTAATTAAAAATATCGTTTTTGACACAAAACTATACTTTTATATTATAAAGTTATAAAATTATATTATCTAATAGTTTGTTAATTGTAGAAATCTTTTACAATACTATAGTTTATATAGCTCAAATTTACTTATTTCTTAGTTTTGTTATTTTTAGACTTATTCTCTAATTGTATCTTGTTATTTTTATTTTTATTTTTAACATTAGTATTCGATAATATCTTAATAATAGTATTGAAATCAATATTAATAAGCTTATTACTAATTTTGTTCTTATTGCTATAATCGACAATAATGTTAACGCTCTTCTTATAAACTTTAACTTCTTTCTTATTTGCAAAAACGTTAACTTGTTAAGACAAAAACTATTTCGACTTCGAATTATTGTCTCTTAAAAAGATATTTAAGTTGATATTTATATTAAAATTGTATTGACAAAATTGCACAATAGAAGATTTGAAGCGTTTGAAATATATATCTATATTTTAATATCTAAACTCGTGTTGTTTATAAAGTTAATTATACAAATTAATAAAATACTTATTAATATACTTTATCAATTAAGAATTAACTTAATCGAAATAATATAATTGCAAAAATTAATTTGCAATAACAAACTATATTAAAGTATCTAAGAAAGATAAATATTAATTTTAAGATTGTAAAAGAATATTAAATATAGAAAGTCTTTTATAGACAAATATATACTTTAAAAACTTAAGTATTCTAGACAACAATTTATTTACGTTTACAATAATATTATTAAATACAAAAATTGTCTTAAATTAATAAATTTAAAAATTGCACAAAAACTTTCTTTTAAACTTATTGTATATAATTAGATTTTAAAAATAAATTGTTTAATTATTTTAAACAATATTTATTTATATTTATTTTAACTTTTTGACAACTTTACAAACAATATCTTTTTAATTTTTGTATATATTTTGAACTTGTTTGCGAAACAACTTATATATATTGTGCAATAACTTTATATTTAAAAACACTTAACGCACAAATTTATCAATTATTTTATTCGACAAAAAAATTATATAATAACGTCGAATTTATATTTTAAGCTTCTTAATAGTTTAAGACTTACTTTTCGCGAAACTATTAAAATAATACTTGATTTTTGATAATTGTATATTAATTACAATAAGTATTTGTTTAATTTATAATGAAATTTTAAGTATTACAAATTAATTGTTTTAATTATTTTTATAGTTGTTAAGTATTAATGTAATAGAGAAATTTGTATAACTTTGTAAAATAAAATTTGCAAATTGTTTATTATCTTTATTAGAGTACAATTGCTTAACAAGTTTTAGAACAAATAATATTTTCTTTTGTTAATTCTTATTTGTTGCAATTTGTAAATTAATTTTTGTTATATTTCTTTAAATTTTAGCTATCTTAATTATAGAAGCTTTCTTAATTAAAAAAATCTTTTTGATAGATATCTAAGTTGTTTAATTGTTAGTTTTAAATATTTTTAAAACTTTAATAAAGCAATTATATTAAAGAAAGATTTTATTAAAGTTTTAAGAAAAACTCTTTTGTAGATTTTTTTTATTTTTTTTAATATTATTTGATATTTTAGCTTTTTAAAACAATAATTTGTTCTTCGAAATTTTACTTAGCTTTTTTATATTAAAATGCAAAATATTTTTGTTATTTTTCGCATGCGTATCGATTAGCGTTTAAGTATTAAATTTAAAATTAGCTTTTAATAAGTTTTTTCGTTTGTTAATTTTGATAAACTATAGTATGTTTTAAAAGTAACAAAAGAATAATTTGTGTTTGCCAATAAAAAATAAAGAGAAAATAGAAGATTTAATAAAAGTTGTGGTTAATAAAAAGAAATTATTTAATTTTAAATATTTAATTACTTTAGATACTTGTGTCTAGATTATTATTAACTTTAATTAAAGAAGTCTTTTACAATTGATCAATTAATCTTGTTGCGTATAGTAGATATTAATTTCTTCTTTTTATTTATTTTAATATCGAAATTCTTTAACTTACGTTTACGTTAACATATATTATAGCTAGATATTGTTTTAGTCAATTTATCTTAAATTGTATTTGCAAAAACTAGTTTTTAACAATTAAAAATATTGTGTGTTTTTAAGTACTATTTTGTATTGAATTTGATTAAAAGACGCAATGCTTGCTATTGTTTGCTTTGTATTTGATTTCTCTTGTCTAATACGTTTGTCTTGCAATTGTCTCGACTCTAAGATTAAAACGCAAAAAATATAATATACTCTATCGAACAATTAGATTAATATTAATTGAAGTAGACTTTTATAGTTAACGAGTTGTCTAACGCTAAATCTATTGTAATATTATCTCTTAGCTCTCGTCTTATCTTAATAGAGCATTTACTTTACTTTACGTTTATATAAGACAAAGTTTAAACATTATTAATAATTAATATATAAATATAAGTATTTTGTGTATCGATAACTATAGTATCTAAGCGCATAATAAGCAAATAATAATTAAGAGACTTATTTCTATAATATAAGTATTACGTAGACATTATAGTAAGACAAAGTAATATCTTTTTTATTATCTTGCAATCTAATATTTGTAATACTACTTTATTTACTTTATCTAATTCGTGAATTAACTAGTGTCCTTATCTTATATTAGATTACTTTCGAAAACTTTAATTCTTTTTTTACAATTCTTACTTCTCAACAATTAGCTACTTACTCTAAATAATCAAATTAATCGATTCTAATCAAATTTAGCTTATAGATATTCTTACTATCTTATATAGTAAAATATACATTCTTCTCGCTTTAATTTGACACTTATCTAGTAGTTATTAACTAACAATTCTCTTGTTTATTGAGAAAGACTTTTATAGACTTACTATCTTAATTGCAATTATAGTATTGTTAATTTTCAAAAAAACACTATAAACGCAATACAACTTTATAGACTTCAACAAAATAGCAATTTTCTTTGCGTCTTATTGCTTCTAGCTATTCTTTCAAACTTACAAAAATAACTTTCTTACAACAAAGCAAGCTAGATAAGCAACAAAGCTTAACTAGCAATCTTAAACTATATTATTAAGAACAATAGCTAATTAAGTCGCACAAAATAAACGCAAAGACTTAATTATTTTTTCGACAAAATATTTTTAAAAGAGAGAATAAAATATTATAGATTACAAAATTCTATTGTTTTACAATATAAAATAATACAATATTTACAATATTAACAATATATTCTACAATTGTAAATATGATAAAACTACTATAGATAATATTACTTAAAATCTAATTCAATATACAATTAGCAAGAAAACTCTATCTTGTTAAACGCACAAAAAAAAGATTTCTAAAGTATTAGAGTTAATTAAAAAAAATTAGCAATCTACTATAGATATCTCTTTAAACATCTTTATTGTATTAAAAGAGTTAAACAACAATGTCTCTTTATCTTGCTTAGCAATTTCTTGACAATTTTCTATCGATTCTTATTTTTAATAGTCTTTTATCAATTCTCGTTCTTAATAATCTTTTATTAATTCTTGTTTTTAATAATCTTTTATTAATTCTTGTTTTTAATAATCTTTTTCTATAGATTAAAAGAAGTCTTTTTACAAAAACTTAAAAACTATTGTTAATTTAAAGAACAACAATAAAATTGTAGTTAAGATTTACAAAAAGAAAATTAATAGAATTAACTATATAGTAACGAAACTTGACAAATTAATTATCTTATTCTTTATTAAAAATAAACAAAAAACAATTTTTGTTGTTATTTATTGTTAAACAATTCTTAACAATACGAAGCAAATACTAATAGAATTAGCTTCGAAGAATTTTACAAAAATTAACTTGAAATTTCGATACTAGAAATGCTATCTAATAAATTAAATTACAAAAACAAAAACGTAGTTTACAAGTTCAAAATTAATCTTAAATACAATTTTAATTAAATAATAAAAAGAGATAGTTGTATATAGTTTGCGATTATTATTGTATCTATAGATAAAAATACTACTATATACAAGAAATTTAATCGAGAGATTGTTGTCTCTTTTAATTGTATAAAAACCTATCTTAACAATACTTTCTATTAGCGAAAAAACAAACAAACAACATGCGAAAATATCAAAATCAAGTAAAGAGAAAAGTATACAATATATCGAATTTACAAAATAAACTTCGATTTTAATTTAAAAATATAACAATTTATTGCAATTTACTTTCTTTTGCAAATAAAACAAAATGCAAAATATTAAGATTGCATTTTAACAAATTATATAAATCTAAACAAGACGTTTAAAATCGTTATATACTTTTTAATAATAAGTATACTTTTTATAATGCAACTAAAGAAGTCTTTTAAGCTTATAATTGTTTTTTATACTTTATTTCTTAATAATAGAAGACTTCTATAATTAAACAAAATCGCATTTATATCTTTTTTAATTACAAAAACCTTTGACAAGCAACTTGCATACTAATCGAAACATAAATGCTTAATATTCGAGCAATTATTTTTCTCAATAAGTATAATGTTTCTTAATTTATTCTTTTTGTTTTATTTATTTATTTAATTACTTAATAAATACAAGTCTTCAATTGTATATTTTTTAAGCAATTTAATTTAGTGCTTTATTATAATAATAGTAGAATTTATAATAGAATTAAAGTTTCTAAGCAATTGATACAAGAAAAAAAACTTACAAGACATTATAAAATATTTATTAATAACAAGAAGAATACTAAAATAATTGTTATAATAATATCTAATATTTTAAATAAATATAACAAATCTAAAGCACAAAAGAAGTAACGCAAAAGTATAGAATTCTTTAAAGTTAATTAACAACAATTAGATTCGATTTAATCCAAAAATTTTAAAAATTATTTCTATATTTTTGCTATAGACAAAGCATATATAATAAAGAGCTAAATTACAAATATTAATATTGTTATTGTATAACTTAAGATAATCTTTTATATTCTCTTAATTAAGACTTTGCTATTTTACAAAATTAATAATATAAAAGAATATATAGTTCTTATCGAGTTTTATCAAGCTACAAATTAATAATTATTTAGAGTCTTAATTTACTAGAGAGTAATTAAGAACATCAATCTTTATTTTCTTTTTTAAGATTATTTAGCAAAAAAATTGTGCATTATTAATTGCATTGTAATTAATTTTATTATTAAAGATAGTTTAAATACAAATATTAAGAATCTATATTTATAACAAGTTTATTTAGAAGTTATATTTCGATATATATATACGTTAAGAATTCTCTTCAATTCGTTAATTATTATTAAGAAAAATCTTTTTTGTTTGCAATTCTTCTAAATAAGTTGCAACATAACAACTTTAGAGATAAATATTTATATAAATATTAAAAATTAATTTCGCAATCGTCTTGTTTAATTTGAAAAAAAAAAACTTAAATAATTATTTAACACTTAATATTAACTTAATTTTGTTTGTGTTTAATTTAAGTTACTAGTTCTCGAACAAAAAGAGATTAATCTTAAGACTACTAACATAAATTTAATATTAACTAATTCGAACTATTTACAAAAATAATAAAGAATTTTAAAGAATAATAAATTATATATTTTAGAGAAGTTCTTAATATTTGCAATAATAAAAGTATTAAAGACGCAAACATTGCTAAATAATATTTGTTCGCAAGTAAATATACTCTACATATTAAAACTTTCTTAACTATAAAAGATTTTTACAATCTTATTGTTAAATATACGCTAATATATTAATAAGTAATTTAAAACAAAGAAAAAAGAATAATTTGATATATAATATTAACGATTATACTTTATTTTTACGCAATTCTTAAGATTATATTATAGATTAATATAGTAATAATATATTCTTAAATAAATCAAAGTTAACAAAACAAATCTTAGCAAAAATTTAATAAAGATATAAAAAAGACTATAATTATATTTACAATATTGAAATTAAGCAAAAAGAGATACAATTTCTAAGAAAATAGTCGAAATTATTACTCCTTCGAGAATTTATTAAGCAAATCGAACACAAATTAGAGAATTAATTGTTAATTGCAACTAAACAATCTCTATCTCTACGTTATTCTAAGAGAGTATTTTAGCTTAAAAACTTACAACAATATTTAAATTATAAAAAATATAAAAAAAATTATGTTAAAAATAGTTGTTTACTTTAATTAAGACTTAACTAGAGACAATTAAGAGAAAAATATTATAAAAATAAAAAAACAGATTTAATACAATAACAAATTACTAAAAGCAAACAATTTAATTATCTTAGCATTTCTTAAATTAGAATCTCTTTTATTAAAGAAGTTTTTTAAAACTTTTCTCTTATATTAAAGAAAAAATATTCTTTTTGTTCGATAAATAAGTTTAAGAAAGTTTTTTACAATTATAGTATTACTAATTATATTATAGTTTATAAAAGATATTCTTGTATTAATGCAATTCAACTCTCTTTTTATTAATAACTTTTCTCTCTTTTACTAGTAGCTTCTTTCTTTTACTAATAGCTTCTCTCTTTTTTATATTTTAATTTCTCTTTTGTTAACAATCTTGTTCTATTAGCAATTCTTTTTTATTAATAGTTTTCTTTTATTAGTAGTTCTCTTTTTACAACAACTCTTTTTTTACAATAATTCTCTTTCTAAAACTTCGATTTTTTACACAACTTTCTCGATTATAATAAGTTGAAGTCAATAATCTATAATTGCGTTATTAATTTAATATTGTTGTTTTTTACTATTTACTTGCTAGCTAAAATAAACAAGTAAGAAAAGTTTCTAGCAAACAATTTTGAACAAAAAGCTTGTAAAAGATATATATAAACAAAAAGATTACAATATAATAGATTTCTTTTAGTACTTAGCAACTCAATTTATTAAATATCTATCTTGTAACTACTTTGTTATATAATCTAGCGTTAATCTTAACAAACAATAAAGAGATAAATTTATAAATCGCTAAAATATATTTCTTATTTTCTTAAATTTTCGATTGCATTGTCTTTATCTTTATTATTAGACTTTATTGCTACTAGATTTCTAGACTTTATCTTAATCTTTTGTACTTTTTTAAACAAGTATTACGCATTATATATCTTATATGCGTTCTTTAACTCTTACAATAAAATTAAAAAAGTCTTTTACAATTGTACAATCTATATTAAAGAAAAAGATAATACAACTAATAACAAAAATTACAAAATTATAAAGAGACAAGCAAAAGTTGCAAGACTTAAATTAGACACAAAGTAATAAAATTCTAAAGTTAAAAAATATAAAGCAAAATACTATAACAATATTCTTTAATTTAGCAATATATAAGTTTGAATATTTAGTTATCGCAATTATTGTTTTTCGCACTTCTTTTTTTTTACTTTTTTAAATATCTATAAAACTATATAAATCTCTAGTTAAACAATAGAATTCTTTTAAACAAAAAAGAAATTTTTAAAATTTTTGAATCGCAACAACAAAAAAAGACTCTAAATATAAAAAATATTATTGCAATAAACAAAATTCTAAAATTAAATTATACAAAATATTAAATTTGATGCTCTAGAAATTGTTTTAAAAGATAGCAAAATATATTAAAAAAGACAACTACAAACTACAATATATTTTAGAAACTAATATAGATTAATTTATCTTTAATTATTTAGTATAATTATATATCTTTTTAACTAATTGTAAAAATCTTCTATTATTTGTCTTGCTTATAAATATATTAAGAAAGTAAAACGCGCGTATCTTTTAAGAACGTTGCGATCGCAATCTAATTCTTTTGTTATTCTAAAAATATTGCAATTGCAATCTAATTCTTTTGTTATTCTAAAAACAATCTTAATTATTTATTATCTCTTAATAACAATTAAATCTCGCAAACTCAATCTTCTAAATATTGTTAATTAGAAAGTCGATAACAAGTCTAATAAAGAAGATAAATTCTCTTTTGTAACTATTGTTAAAAGATTTGCGTTTTAATTATTTCTATTTGTTTATCAAATTCGAGATATAGATAAAAAGAAATTAAAAGATAATATATTTATATTTAACAATTAACAAGAGAGTTAAAAAAATATTAATTGTGCGTTTCAAACAAACTGTAATAGCAAGATTAAAAAAGACTTTTATCAAAGTTACATTAACTATAACTTAGAAGACAACTTCAATAATTATAGTATTAAGACAAAAGAAAACTTTCTTAATTAAAGTAAAGTATTATTGCATATAAAAAACAATATTAACGCTCAAATAAATAATAACAAACGTAAATATAATAAAGATACTAACACAAATAAACTTATATTAAATTATACTAGTGCAAACAATTTCGCGCAATCGAATAAATTGTTTGTAATTAACAACAATCTCTTTATTATAAATATCTCTTTAACAATAGAATTAAAACTAACTTGTTTTATATTATAGAGCAATAACAACTACAATATTCTTTAAAACTCTTAATCTCTTATTCTTCGAAAATATTGTATCGACATTAAGAGCAAAAGCAAAAATAATAGCAAGTCTATTATATCTATCTTTCTTTTTGTTATTTTATTATTTATATTTGTATCGCATTTATACAAACTCTTTTTATCTAATTGTTAATTTCAATTACTTTTTAAAATATCTTTCTATAAAATTATAAAATAGCAAAAAGAAAAAAATACAATATTGTTGCTATTATATATAGCATTAAATCTTTACTTTAAAAGAAATAAAAATTTATAAACAAAATATATAAAACTAAAAAAAGTAATTCTATTTTTGTTAAAATAAAGAAAGTCTTTTTTAAATAAGAAAAATATTAATTCTATATATTTATTATTATTGAAGCTAGATACTTTAAAGTGTTAGATACGTCGACAAATATTATTATTGTAGTTAGTAAAAAAACCTTTATTAGTTATTATTAAGAAGCAATCTTTATTTGTTGTTCGACAAAAAAGTTAAACGCAATAATAAGTTATTTATTGTATCTTTTAATAATATTAATATAATTTTATTAATTTAATATGTAATATATTCTTTGCAATTAAGCTTCGCAAGAAGATATACTTTAAAATAATTATATATATCGACAAATTTACAAAGTTTTAATATTCTTAAATATTAAATTTGTTTATTCGATTAGTATTTAAAGATATCTACTATAGTCAAAAAAATAATTTTCTTATATCTAAGAACATTGTATATATTACTATAAATTCTCTTAAATCAAACTTATATATTATAGATAAAATAATTTTTATAGATTAAAATTATTGCAACAATATAGATATAATAGATAATATTGTAGTTATTGTACAAGTTGTAGTAAACAACTAATATCTAATACTACGAAATCTTGACTTAAATTATATCGAAGATAAGTTGTTTATTTTTAAAAATACATTTTTGAAAATTAACGTAAATTAAATCAACAATTATATCGAATATCTTCTTAATTATAATTACGACAAAAATAACAAACTAGAGTTATATATAAAGAAAGACTACTTTATTTGACAAGTAATTAATATATTATTTATAATTAAATTATTGCGTTATCTATACTTTATTTAAGCTAAACTAAAGATAGCATGCTTCAATCGTCAATATATTAAACAATTCTTTATAATTTTGTATATATCTTTATTGTATCTCTTATTTATTGACAACTTCGATATATATTAAAATATATATTGCGTATTAAAAGTTTTCTATCTAATTCTAGCGTACTTAATCTATAAGAAACAACAAAAAATAACTAATATATTTACTCTTATTTTAAAATCTTATAGAACAAAATTAAAAATTGTTGTAAAAATCTTCTCTAAATCTATTAGATAACTAAATCGCGATATAACAAGTTTAAAAATTAACAAAAAATCTATCTCTATATATATTTTTGCTATTGAATTAATTAAAAATATATCTTAGCAAGTTAACAATAATAAATTTGTTCGATACAATATTACTATAGAATGTTGATTTTGCTTTTGTTTTAAACTAGATAAAGACAATCTAAAGTTTAATATAATAAACAAAGATAAATATTACAAAAAAATAGTAAGACAACAAAAGTATGCACAACAACTTGTAAAAAAGCATCGACAAATTTATTTACGCAACAAAAATATTAAGCTTTAATTACTTACTATTGCTAGATTTTGTTTAATCTTAAATCTTGTATATAGCAAAATATACAACGCGTCTTATTGTAAATAACGCGATTTAAAACAAATATTGTAGAGTTTTCTAGTAGCAATTATACTTAGTAAAAAGAGTAGCTCTATATATCTTAAAATCTTTTAGAACTTTTAATATTTCTTAAAATAATTTCGAATTTAAAGTTTTATCTACTATATTTATTTATAATTATTGTTAAAATTTAGTCGAATATTAATTCTAGTCTTGCTTATACTATATATTTATGCTACAATAAGCTAATTTCGACTTAGTTATTTGCAATTTATAAAAAGAATAATAAGCGATAATATCTTTTTACTTCGAACTATTATTAAAGCGTTAAACATTATTGCTCGCTTTAATATCTTATTTAACAATTAATATTATATTAATTTAGATAACTTATATGCAATAATCTTAAATACTAAAAAGATCTATTAAGATTTAATAAAATACATTATCTTATTAAGATAAGAATTGCTTAAGAAAGATTATTTTAATACGTCTAAGAAAGATCTTTTTAATATATTTAAGAAAGCTATTTACAACTTTTTAAAAAAAGAAAAAGAAGCGCAAATAGAGAACAATACAATTAAAATTAACAAAAAGAAAGACTTTTACAACAACAATAAAAAGAATAAGAAAAAAATAAATGCGCTAACTAAAGTTCTCTTTGTTGTCGTCAATTTGAAATTTAAAGCAAAATCAAAATTAAAGTTTCTATTTATTTTATCTACGTTAACATCAAAAAAAGCGTCAAAAGAAAAACAAAATCGCAAAATTTAAAAAAAACAAATTCTAGAGTTTTCTTTCTCTTTTTAATATTTATACTAATCTTTATTTTGTAGATTTTGCTTAAGTCTATTTTACTATTATAAATGTTAACGTTCTAGCGAAAGAAATAAAATATATATTAATTTTAATTTGATCTTTTATTAAAATTAATATTAACAAAAAAATTATAAAATATTTAAAGCGATAGTTAACAACGCAACTTTCTCTAATCTTATAAAATATTTCTTTGCTAAAGATATAATAACGTAGTTAATAAGACTTAAATTTGCAAAAATTTAGAATTTTGTATATTTTACTCTATTAAAGACGTTAAAGATTGTTAAGAGCAATTGCTTAAGTTTTGTAAAAAACTTTTTGTTCAACAACAAACGCAAAATAATTATAGAAGAGTTATAATTACACAATATATAAGTAGATTCTTCTTATCAACTTGCAATGCTTTCTTTTTTTAAATTTGTACTAAACAATTATGTACAAATAAAATAGCATTTAAAATTAGATAAGCTTGATTCTTGATATCTATTCTTACAATAGCTTTTGTTAATATATAATAAAAAATATAACTTAAGAGTCTTAAACTTTGACGCAAAAAATATCAAATAATATCGTAGATTAACTTATATTAATTAATAAGTTTTAATTACTTTCTATTGTATTACAAATTAAGAAAATCTTTTACAAAAACAATCGACAATATATATACAATATTAAAGATATTGTAAGAGTTAACAATATTAAAAGTTGCATTACTTAATACTTCTCTTATTGTTATTAATACAAAATCTACAATTTCTTTGTTATTTAGATATTGAAGACAATAAAAGAAACAATAAATTAAAAGAGAAAATATATAGTACTAGTAATAAATCTTGTTTTAAAGTTTCTAGTATTTAAGAAGATTAATGCGCAAACTATCTACAAATTGTTAACTCTTTATTACAATTTTCTCTATCTTTTGTTTGCACTTAATAAGTCGAATTGACAAGAGAAAAGTAAGAAATATTTGTTAAAATGTAATTGAGAAGTAACATATTTATAGATAGTAACAACTATAATACTGTAATATAAGAAAAACTTCCACATAGCAACAATATTAATATTGCTATCTCTATACGATATTTTGTCTATAATACTACTATTTGATTATCGCGAAACAACGATAAGATTATCGCGAAAAAATAGTAAAATTATCGCAAAACAACAGTAAGACTATCGCGAAACAACGATAAAGTTACAATAAAATTACAATAAGATTATAATAAGACTATAATAAAATTACGATAAGAGTACAAATTCGATAGTAATTATTAAATTTGCTATTTAATTAACTTACTATTGCAACTATTGTTGCACAACAGTATTTAATATTATTCTCTTTCTATTATAGTAAATTGATGTTGCTACTAGCTTAATATCAATATATAACAATGTTGATATCAAGTTATTACTGTTGTAATATTGTTGCACAACAATTATATCGTAGCATTATCGGAGCATTATCGTAGCATTATTGTAGCATTATCGTAGCATTACTATAATATAATCGTAATTTCACGAATATATAACTAGCTCTCTATTGTTGCACTACTAAATTGCAATCGAGATTTTATCGTAGATAATTTAATCGAGTTGACAGTAAAGTATTTGTTAGATTTTGTCTTTGTTATCTATTATATAATAGATATGCTTTCTCTTGTATTCTACTATAATTGAAAGTCGAATACAATTTTAAAAATTTTATTAATTAGTATTTGATTGAATTTTTAACGCTTCTTTTTGCTAATTAATACGTTAAATATATTTGTAGTTATAGAAATGTTCGATACTTGTTTCGGAAAAAATAGCAAAGCGCTTAATAATAAAAAAGATATTGCAATATAAATTAATTGTTTAAATAATCTTTGATTAAAGATTTACAATTAAGTTAGTATCTTTAATTATAATATTAATTTTTTGTATTAAGATTTAATTAAAACGTTCGATATATTTGTTTATTTTAGAAGAGATAGCAATTGTTAATTCGATATATATTCTACGCTTTTTGCGTTAAATTCAAAAGATTCTATCTATATATTTACTATTATTGTTAACGCGAATACAAATGCATTTGTTGTCTCTATACTTAAATTTGTCAATATAGTATTTAAAGAAAGTTAATAGATTAATTTTATTTTTGTTTTTAAGATATTTTATTTGCAAGCGCTTGATTTTATTATCTAGTTAAATACAAATATAACAAATACTATTAAAACTATTAAAAAATATAGATCTTATAATATCGATATAAATAAGATTGTTTTTTTAACAATTAAATCTAATAGAAATTTAATAAAATATTGCTTTGTTTTTTGCGCATACGTTCGAAAATAATTTGATAAAATTAAAAATCTCTTTGCGAATTAGCTAATAAATAATTTGTTTATCTAGATAGTTAAGTTGTTTGTACTATATAATTATTGCATTTTTGCTAATTGTTAATAGAGCAATAGCAACAACAAAGAGTGCAATAAATATTTTTAAATCTAAAAAGTAGAGATCGAAATCTTTGATTGCTCGAACTTATTAAATATTAATAGAAAAGCTATAACTAATAATTTTTCGAATAATATTAGTATCTTTTAACTCACTATAGAAAATGAAATTGTAAAAAGAGTTAAATATATATTATATATTGTAAATTGTAATATAATAGACTTTTTTGTTTTTGTATCTAACAAATAGATAGATAATTTTAATATCTATAGCAAATAAATTGTTTTCTATATTTTTAATTAATTGTTAAGATATTTTTGAATCGAATACAAAAATACTAGAGTTTTCAAATATATATTGCGATTATTTTGTATCGAAGATCTATTTGCGCAAAAGACAATTAATAATAAAAGCTAATATTATAACTATAGAAATAGACAATTCAAAAATTGTAGATAGAATTGTTATAACAACAAAAACAAAATAATATCTATAAACTATTGTTTTAGTAGTTTTCTATTTTTTGTTATTGCTATCTTTATTCTTGTTTTTGTTAAATTTAAATTTAAATTTGTTTTTATTCTTTTTAAATTTAAACTTTTTTCGATCTTTTTTTTAATTATTGTAATTCTAGTTTCGACAATATTTGTTTTTACTATTGTTTTAATTGTTTTCGAAACTATTGTTTTTTGAAATAAAATATAGTTCTAAGTATAAGTTTTAATAGTTTAATTGTTAATAATCGATTTTTCTACAATTTGTGCACTTCTTTTGTTTAATATATACGAAGCTAAGATTCAAAAAACGTATTTTCTATAGTAGTAATTAGTCTAGTAACTACTATTAAAATTAAGATAATATTAATAGTCGAAATATCTATTAAATTAATATATTAAATCTTGTAATTATAAATAATAACAAACAACTTTTGCTTTCGAATACTATTGTTATAAAAAAGTTTATATTCGAATATTTATCGATCAATAAAGAAATAAGCAATGTTGTTAAAATTAACTAGATATTTAAAAATAAATTAGTTTTTATTTATAACTAAATTGTTTAAATAGATAGATAGTTTATTAATAATATCGCGAAATTTAATTTTGTACTTGTTAATATTCTAAAAGTTGAAAACTTTAAGAAACTCGAATTTGACAAAAATTCTTATTAGTATATTTAACTCTTTAGACTTGTATATTTTAACAATCTTTTAATAAATCTTTTTAATTAGATCGATTTTCTTTATATTGTAATATAGATTTTTATTAACAATATTTCGAAACGCGTTTATATACTTCTTGTTGTTAATATTTTATTTAACTTGTTTTTTAGTAATTATATTAAATAAATCGATAAATTTAATATTTAATTTAATATATTTTTAGAACTTAATTTATTTAAGAATTTCGAACAAGTTTTGTTTTTAGACAAGAAAGTTTATATTATTGCTAATTTTAGCAATTTGTTTAAGAATTGCAAAAGAGAACGCAAAAATATTAATAACTATAATAATATTGATATAATTTGCTATTTTAGAGCTCTACTAAAAACTTGTAAACAATAAACAATAATACTAGTAAATATAGTAAAGAGACGCAATTGCGTAGTAACAATTTTAATAAAGATATTTTAGTTGTTAAATTACAAAAATTAAGTAAATTAATAAAATCCGAATTAAATATTTAGTTTAATAGATATTTTTCGAAAAATTTAAATAAAGAAGATAGCTAAATATATCTCTCTTTATTAATAATATTAATTTAATTAATTTTGTCAATTATAAATTGAACAAAATTTTAATAGATAAACAATTAATAAGTTTTTAAATAAATTTTATATTTTTGATGTTTTGTCTTAAGATTATAACAAATATAGATTTAAACAAATTTAATAGACTTAATTTGTTTAAAAAATAGAGTATTAATAGATAATTTCTAATTAGATTGTTTTTTTTGTTTAATTGTAGATAAAATTTGTTAACTATTTGAAATTTGACTAAATTATTTAATCTTTTTATTCTTTTTTTTGATCTTAACAATTATAGAAGTAGCAATATTATTTTGTGTTTTTGTAATTGTTAAATTAATCTTTCTAGTCTTCTTATTTTAATAAGACTAAATATTAGTCTTTTTAATCTAAATTTTTTGCATTTTTACAATAATTAAGAGTTTTTTAATTCTATTTGAACAAAATTGATTACTATTTGATCGAGAGTCGCGTTTAGATATTGCTTTCAAAATAATTAATAAAATTATTTCGATCTTTAAAATATATTTGCGATTTAGTTTATTGATTTGTTTTGTATATTATAGTAAGAAAAATTAATTAGCATTTGTTTTAATTATCGAACTAACAAGTTAATCTATTTTAGTTGTTAATAAAAAAAATTTGCAATAAATAGAAAAATCAAAAATCAAAAAAACTAAATAATTTAGCTCTCTTATTAATGTGTCGAAGCAAAATCTTGCTTTGCTTTAATAACGCGTCTTTGATTAATTATTAGCTATCTAATTATCGATTTCTAGTTGTATAATTGCTATATAGTTAATTCTTCAATCTTTTAGAACTTATTATTAATAGATATTTATTAAAAATAATTAGCGTTCTTTAACAAAAGCAACAAATTGCAAATAAGATAAACTTAGTTGTTTCTACAACTTATATTAGTCTTTTTAGTAGAGTATTTGTATCTCGAATCTTTAACTAGATATTAGTTATTTAATTGTTAATAATTAAAAATTTTAATTGTTCGAATAGTTGAGAGATTAATTGTTTAACAAGTTTTAACAATTCTCTAACTATTGTTTCGACAACGTTATAATATTGATATTTTGATTCTTGAAGCAATAATAATTTGAGTATCTAGATAATTGATTGTCAACTTCTATATACTAGAAATCAACAAAAACTTAATTGATTGTAATAATTGTAAATCTATTGTCAATTTGGTCTATTAGCTATACTCTAGATATCTTGATTAATAAGCAGATAAGTTTCTCGCCTTGTTTCGAGCTTATAATTTGTCAAAATAATAGATAGTAGAACGCTTAGCTACTATATAGAAGCTAGGACTTTGCCTATCTATATACATTGGTTGGAGTTACTTGGACCAATTACGTCACTGTCGGGCCAAATAGTGCTGGGCTAGGTAGTGTCGGCACTAGACTAGATCGATCACAGTATTTCGACAAAGCAACAAACTATTATAAAAAAAATCTTAGAATACAAGATAATATATATATTTATAATATTGTATAATACTTGTTTAATCTCTAAAAATACTGCTGACTAAGTTATAGTATTGTAAAAGAAAGTACTAAAATATATTTGTTTAAATATAAGTCTTCTTATTTCGACTTTTAGTAATAAATAGACTAACTTTTAGTAGTACTTAATTATCTATTATATTAATTTTTATTAAAAATTAATTCTAGTTTTTTATAAGAAAATCGATACATTGTCTAAAAACAAATTAATTATCTTTGCAAAATTATTAATAGCTATTGCAATCAATTTGTTTCGAAATAGCAACAAATATATGTTTTTATCGATATTAAAAGAAATATTTGTCGACTTTTTACAAACTGATTTCGAGTAGTTTATTTAAGATACTGTACTGGCTTTTGTAGAAATGATTCTACCGGAAGTTCCTAGTGCTTCCATCAACTAGCCACGGGTTTTGGTTATTCCTAGAGGGTTCACCAAGGGTTCACCGAGAGTTCGTCAAGAATTTACCAAGTTTTCACCGATCCTGAACCTCTCACCAGATTCGCACTGGTAATTCACCGGTTTTCCACCCTATAGACCCTATAGGTGCTATTTTATAACTTTTATTCAAATTTAAAAATTTGAAAATTTGAAAATTTTGACAAGTCTCGACGCTAGCCTAATCGGGGTTTTAGTTTTAAGAATGTTAAATAAGAAAGTATCTAAATCGTTGATTCGTCAAAGCGTGAAGTTGTTAAAGTATTTTTCTATTTTTAAATTTAAAGTTTTAATCTTAAATTTAAATTTCAAAATACTCGGGAAAGCTCTAGCTCTACAATTATTTTATAGCGCTAGTAGGAATTTTAATTAGATAATTAGACGTTTTGCTTAAAATATGTACGCGCGAAAGATCCCCCCCACTAGTGCGTGCAAATTTAGATTAATTATTATTAATATTAGATAGTATAAGTACTTATTTACTTAATTAAATTGTTTATTTTTAAATACTTTGATGCAATAACGATGAGCTCATCTACTAACCGTGAGGCGTGTTATGGGATATTAAACCGAGTATAACGAGTAATTTACTAGGAAATTACTAGGAAATTACTAGGAAAAAATTGTTTTCTCACCGGATGTCCACCGGGAGTTCACCGGTAATTTACCGATTTTTCGCAGTGAAATCACTCTATAGAGAGGCTATACAGTATTAAGTATTTAGTAATTCGAAGAATTTTCTATACTTAAAAAGTTTTTGTAATTTATTTTAATTAATTACTTTAGTTGTTATTAGTTGTTGCTACAAAAAACAAATTTATTTAAAAACTGCAAGATTTCTGAGATATCAAATATATAATAAATGTTATAATATATATTTTGAAAAACTTATTGCAACAATACTATATAATATTGTTAAGTTAAAATCGACAACAAAGTCTAATTGCTCTAATATTTCAAAATTATTAGAAAAGCTAAATATTGCTTAAATATTTATTAACAATAAAATTAAATAGAGTTTTTTTATCAACTATAATTAGCAAAATTACTAAAAAAAAATTATAAAGTAGATATTTCTAAACAAGTTTTTTTCTTTTTTTGTTAATAATATATCGACTTAAGAGCATATAGCTTATTCCGAGTGCAGATTCCCATTCGGGACAAGCTTATTTCGGGTAGAAATTTTTACTCGAGATTAGTTTTGTTTATACTTAGTCTATGCTTAATATAGATTGTGCTAAACAAAGTCGAAAAATTATAAGTTTTAAAAGATATCTCTATTTTAAGTTATATATATCAAATATATGCTAAATCTATAAGCTAATTATTTTAGAGCTTATTTTGAGTAAAAAATCTATATTTGAGATAAGTTTTCTTTATGTCGAGTCTATATTTTATATATATTATACTAAAACAAGCAAAAAGATTAAAAGTTTAAAAAGACGCGTTAAAGACAAATTGTATATATTTAGTATATACTAAATATATAGATTGATTATTCTATTATATTAAGTAATTATAATTTTGTTTGATTTCTAAAATTTAGAATAGATTGAATATATATTTAACATAGTTAATAGCTATTAAAAAAAAAACTATTAGCTTAATCTTAAATACGCAATTTCGACACATTTATATAAGATGCAATTTAAATATAGATTTAGTATTGCTATAGTATATATTAAGAATAAGTAGAATTGCATAAGTTGCGCGTTAAGTTTCTAGCGTATTTTGTAAAATTAAAGTACAATTGTTGTATCTTTTATTTTTATCTTTTCTAACTATCTATATTATTGTAATATATATTTCTAATTTTATTAATAGATTTATAGTATAAGTCTAGTATATTCTCTAATCCCATTGCTTCTATTATCTTAATATATACTTAGTATAAGTATTGTCGCAATTTAGCTTGCTAATTTTAGAGCACATTACAACAATTCTAATATAACAAACGCGTAAAATTTGTCTTCTCTAAAATATTATTATAATAAGTATAATATATGCGATACTTTTGTCTAGTATATATTAATTATATATTTAATAATTTTTCTCTAATTTGAATTTTGATTTTGTAACTAAATATAAGCGTTCAATTATAGCACAATTCTATATTAAATATATACTAAATCTATATTTAGCGCATATAAGATTTAAGTAATTAGATAGCAAGTCTAATAAAAAGAAATTTTTGTTGCAATTTAATTTATACTAAGTATTAGCAATGTCTACTATTAAAATTACAAAAAATAATAGATAATCTACGTATAGATTTAATCTAAATTTAATATATATTAAATATTATCAATTGTATTAAATTCTAAAACTCGAATTTTCTTCTTTAACTTAAGTATCTAAATTGCATAAATTTAGTTGCAACTCTATATATACTAAATATTAGTAAATATAATTGTACAATAGTATTAACTAATTAAATATATAAAATAACTTTTATTGCTCTTAATTGTTAAATATTTGTATATATAGCAATAGTTTTATTTATACTTAATATATGCTAAGTTAAGATTAAAATTAAGTTATATTATTATTAAAAAATATATTATGTTAAAACAAGTAAGCAAATATCTTAATTAATTATATATAATATATAAGTTAAATATATATAGCTTCGAATTCAAATATAGAAAATATTTCTTTAAATATATATTATCTCGAGAAAAAGTATATATCTTTTTTATATTTAATATATATCTAGTTTATACTAATTTAATATTGTAAATCTTTAAATTAAATTTAAAAAATAACAAGATACAAACTACTTTATAGAGTCGAAATATAATTTCTATATATTTTGTCTAAACTAAATTTATATTTTATATAAATATAAGTATATTGTTAATATAATTATCTATTAATATACAAACAATATAAAGTATATTGCGTAAATTAAATTAATATTAAATATATATTAAACTTATATAAGATAATTGTTATAATTAAGAATTTACAACTATTTTTAATATATATTTCTATTGCAAGATAAGTTTATTTTATGCTTGTTATATATTTAATCTATTTTTTATCTTTTCTGTTCTTATACTATATATACAAATATTTATTTTGTTATTTAAGATTTTAATAACGTATTAATTATACATAGACTTAATTAATGTTAGATTTATACTAATACAACTATTAGAGTTATTGATTAACTATTGTTTGTTGTTTTTTCTTAAATATTTGTTTTTTAACTTAAAGAATATTTGCAAGAAGTATATTTCTAGTTTAATTTTAAAATATACTAAGTTTATACTAATTTATTTTTAGCATTATACTAGTATTTTAATCGAAAAATTTCTTTTTGTATATCTTATTATATTAATTTGTACTTAATATATATTTAAACTATATATAGATTGATATATCTATTATAGATATCGAATTTTCGAATAAATTATTTAATTATACTCTAAGTTCAATTTATACTAAATATATACTAGCATTAAAGATATATAAAGAAAAAAAGAAATTTTATAATAATAGTGCGTTTAAGATCTCGAGAATTTTCAAAAATTTATATTCTATTTACATTTAATATATATATAGCTAATAAAAAAAGTTGCTTATAATAATAAGAAATCAAATACAATAATCGATTTTAATAAGAAAATCTAAGATTTGTATATATTATATTTATGGTTACTATATATATAGAAGAGAATTACAATTTTTTTTAATTCGAATAAGAGCAAGTTTTGTTTGCTAATTTACTATATTAAAACTATACTAATTTTATATTTAATAGATATTTGTGTTCTAACTAATATTTTAATAATAAAGAGTAAGATATTGTCTGCAATTTTATATTATATCTATAATATATTTATACTAAATTTATATATAGTTAATTTTTTTTAGATAGATTTATCTCTATTAATAACATGAATTAATGCAACCATTTTTCTATTTATACTAAAATTATACTAATTCTATGTTTAGCTAATACAACTACTACAAAAACTATTGTTATATCTATAACTAAAAAAGATAAAAATTAGATTGTTCTCTATTGTATATATTAAATATATACAAAGTATAAATTAGAATAGATTGACAACAAGAAGTTTTCGAAATTGTTTTACTAAGTTTTAGACTTAGTATATATTGTATTTAATAATCTAATTTGTCTCGACTAATTGTATACTTTCTAATATATCTAGTATATATAATATAAACAATTAGATATTTGTTTTTTCGACTTTAATCTAACGCAATAAATTAATATCTATAATATGCTCTATTTTTGCGTAACTACTGCGACAACGATATCTTAATAAAAAAATTCTTTTGCGAATTAATTTAAAATAAAGTACAATCTATATCTAATATAAAATCTCTTTATATTTTCTCTAATTCTAAATTAAGATTCTTTTTTTAACTATATTTAAATATATATTGAGTTTGTATTTTGTCTATACTTGCTATATATTTATTTTATTTACTATTTTAATTTTGTATTTATTTGTTTTATTTTAAATACTATTCTTTATAAGATAAAGCTAAACAAGCAACTATAATAGTTTGTTGCATTATTGTATTTGTTAATTTTACAAATAACACAAATATTTTGTATATAATTTTGTTTTCGATTGTTTTTTTTTAATTTCGAATTTTTTAATAAAATAATAAATCTTTTTTTAATTTAATACTTAATATAAACTCGATATAAATTAGATTTATGCGTAGTCCTTTAAGTTTAGATAAAAATTCTTAAATTATTAATATAATATAGTATTTGTAAAACAAAGATATAAATCTATAAGCTAGTTTATCTTTGCTATTGTTTTAATTGCTTAATAGATATTGTTAATTTATTAATAATAAAATTATATTTAAAATATATTTTGTGTTGCTAGTAATATTAAATTTTTTTAATTCAACAATTTTTTTTGTTAGTTTTTTCTCTTTTTTTTGTAGAAGTTTGTTATATTTTTAACGTATATATTGTATATATTGTTTTTGTACTTAATTTTTAATTTAATATTTTAATAGTATTGCTATATATTTTTTGTTTGATTTTAATATGTTGTTTATAAAGTTTAAATCTAATTTATATTTATTTGAGCTAAACAACAATATATATTAAGTTAATATTCGATATTTATCTTTTCTAGATAGTATCTCTATATGCTATTATATTAAAGAGAATATTTTAGAATTTTTATCTAATATATGTTGAGTCGATATTTAATATCTGTTTTTTCTAAATAATATCTCTATATATTGTTGTATTAAAAAAAAATAGAATTTTTATCTAATACATATTGAGTCAATATTTAGCGTTTGTCTTTTTTAAATAGTGTTTCTATATATTGTTATATTAAAAAAAAATTAGAATCTTTATTAAAATTTATATTAAGTCGATATCTAATATTTGTTCCTTCTAGATAGTATCTTTGCATATTATTGTATTAAAAAAAAATTTAGAATTTTTATCTAACATATATTGAGTCGATGTTCGATGTCTATTTTTTTTAGATAATATCTTTATATATTGTTGTATTAAAAAAAATTTAGAATCTTTATCTAATATATATTAAGTCGATATTTAATATTAATTTTTTATCGAATAAGTAGTTTTTGAATTGCAGCTTTAAAATATATAAAAAATCTTGCTATCAAATTTAAATACTATATTTGTATTAGATTTATATTTAGAATTAAGTTTATTAAAAAAAAGTATTATATAAGAATTTTCTAAATTAAAAGAAAAAAATATAGATATTGTCGACAATATTTTGCAACTTTTCGATTTTTTTTATTTATAATTTGATTAACTATTAAGTTAAATTAAATATAAATTAATTATATATATATTTTTTTAATTAGTTGCGTAACAATACAATTGAATTTACTACAATTGCGTCAAATAGATAAAATGTCTTTTTCTATCTTAAAATTGTTCTTTTGAAATATCTTAATAATATGTTTTTTTATTTTAATATATAATTAGTATAAATATAGCTTAGAACAAATATAAGTTTTATCTAAATATAGAAGCAAGTAGTAATAGTTTTTGTTTTGCAAATTTATTGTTTTAAAAGTAATTATTTTCTTTTATATTAATATAATTGCGAGCTAGCGTCTATTAATACAATAGAATCTTTAATTTCTCTTTATATAGTTCGACAAAAATTTATTTTGTTTTTTAATATTTAATTTATATTTTAAGTTTAAAATATAATATATTTATATTGTCTATATACTATAGTAGTTTGTTAACAATCTTAATTTTTTAAAGTTAATTAATAAAATAAGTTGTTAAATAATTAAAATATATTCGACAAAAAATTAATATATATTTAAGATATTTAAATTACTCTTAAGAATTGTTAAAATTATAAAAATATTTTTTAAATTTTAAATAAGATATTAGTAATATCTATATAATTCTAGTATACATTAAATATATCTTAAGTTTGTTTTTTGTTTATATTTATTATAAAGATTTGCAATTCTTTGTTTTTATAATCGATATAAAAAATTTAAATAGTTTGACAAGCAACTTTTTTTAACGCTTTAAATATTTTAATAAATATTTTATAATAATTTTCGATAATCTCTATATTAATTTATGCGTAACAATAGATATTAATTTTTATTGCAATTTAAGTATATACTTAATATATATTGTATATATATTAAATTTACAATAATAATTTTTGTTTTAATTTAAGATATTATACAAATTTGTTTTGTTTCAAATCTATTTAAATATAAGATCTATTTTAAAATATAATTAATTCATAAAGATTTTAGTCTAAGTATAAGTACAATATACAATAATATATTGTTAAAGATTTCTATTAGAATAAATAATATTTTTAATTTATTATTTCTCTAAAAAATACAATTAATTAAAAATAAATTTTTATTTAATTTTTATAGATTATAAGCTAGATTTATACAATGCTTAAACTAAATATAAACTAATTTTTTAAAATTGTTTCGATAGAAATTTTTTTATGTTTTTGTTTGCAAATTAATATTGCTATACAATTTTCTATATTAAGACTATTGTATATATAGCGTAGAGCAATTTTGCTATATTTTGTATATAGATCGAATATAATAGAAAAAATAGCAAAGCGTTTTGCAAAATATTTAACGCAAACAATATATATACTAGATATAAATTTAGTTTACATATTGTCAAAAATAGTAAATTTTGTTGTTTAATTATTGCAATTATATTGTCGACAATTTCTCGAAACATTTTGATAGAATATAGTAAATAATAAATATAATTTTTGTATACAATTAATATAAAGAATAGAAATTGTTTTTAATTAATAGAAATATAGATATTTAATTATATATTATATATACTAATTTTGATTTTGTTATTTCTCTAAGAATAATTAAATTCTATATATATTTAATATATACTAAATTTGTATTAGAATAGAATTAATTGCAAATAGAATTTCTAGAAGCTAGATATTTAATAAAGATATAATTATTTGTATATTATTGTAATTTGTAGTCTATTAAAACGCAAAGATAGTTAATATTAATATATATTAAGTTTGCGTTAATAATTCGATTTGTATACTATAGTTTTATATTAAAAAGTAAAAAGTATTTAATTTAATAAATCTATAAGATTAGGTTACAAACAATATAGATAAAATAAAAGTTTATTTTATAAATCTTTTATATAGTAGATTCTTAATTTTTATATATACAAATTATAGATTTAAAATATATATAGCGCGTGTATTAATTTTGTTATTTTTTAAGAAATTTATAATATTAGATCTCTATGCAATGTTTTAATTGCGTATTAACATTTATTGTATATATTAATTAAGTAAAATATTGTCGAAAATTATTAATATTTTTAAGTTTAATTCTATTGTATATTAAATATATATATAGTATATTTAAATACGTATATTTGCAATATTTGATTTCGAAATATTTAAAACTTTAATATTAAATTTTGTTTATTTTGTCTTTCTTTTTACTTTTTAAAAGAAAAAGAGCAATCTAAGTAATTTTAAAGTTAATTGCAACAATAAAAAATTAAATTTAGTTTTAATATAAATCAGAATTATATCTTACTTAAGTTAAATATATACTAAATATATACTTGTTAATTAACGCTTTAATAGATACGTTAATTAAGATCTCAACTAATATTGTGTTTTTTTTGTATATAAAATAAAGAATTCTCTTTAAATGCGTATATAAATATATTAAAATATTGTAATAGTTTTATATTTTTAATACAACTATTTGATTGCGTTTTTTGAAAATAATTGCAATTCTATTAATGTTAATAAAGTTCTATATATAATAAACATTAATTCAATATATAATAGATATAAAGTATAAAAGAGAATCTATTTTTTTAAGTTTTATAAGCAATAGTTTGTTAAGACTATTAAGATTTTAATTTTTTAATATATTTTGATTTTCTTAATTGTTTATAGAAGTATTCTTGTTAATATTTTAATTACTTAATATTGTATTCGACTTAATAGTATTAATATTGTTAAGATTCGAAGTTTGTTTATATATTTAGCAAATATCTAATATATAGTAAGTATAAAGTAAATTTTAATTTTATTTATTTATTGCAAAATTGTTTATTAATTTTAATTTGCAAAATTCTTAAACATAAAAGAATTTTTCTTGTTAAAAAATATAAAGATTTTGAAGACAAAGAAATTAATAATACTATTAAAAAATATATTGCTATTAAGATTTGAATGAAATATAGACTAAACTTAAATATAATATATACAAATAATTAAATTGCGCAAATATTAAACTATATCGAGCTTATACTACGTCTAAGAATAATTTATACTATAACAAAATTTGATTTTGCAATACATAAATTTTGTTTTTGAACTTGTTAATTGCGTATTATAGATTTTATATAGTTTTAAGAATACTATGAATATAGAGAATTAAGTTTATATCTAGTATATACTAGAAAGAAGCAAAATTCTGAAAGTTAATTTTTAGTTAATACTAAATAAAAAAGTTTATACTCTATATAAGCTATATATATATTAAACTTGTATTTCGATTGCGAACAAAGATAAGTATTAATTTCTATAATTCGATATAATTATATTGAGTATAAGCTAAGCATAGATAGAGCTTATTTTAAATAGGAATTTTTACTTGGGGTAAGCTTGTTCCAGGTAGAAAATCTGCATCCGAGATAAGTTGTAACTCGTCAACTTAAGAATATTAATAAAACAAAAAAAAATATAGATTTTAATTATATCTCGAAATAATATTATTAAGATACTAAAATTAATCTTTTTTGCAAATATTAATCTATACTGTTAGAACAAATTTAAGATTGCAAATTACAAACTACTCTATTTTGCGCAACAACTTTATTTGTTTAATTAATAAATATTATTATTTTCTCTAAACTATTTTCTTTCTTATTAATATACAATAAATAGAGAAGATCTTCTTTGTAATAAATTTTACTAAAGTAAAAAGTATTGCTAAAGATTTTCTTATTGCAAGCTTAAATAATATATTTCTATAATTGCTATACCAAAATTTTTAAAAATTAGCTAAACTAAGAAAGATCTAATAGATATTTAATTAGATCTTAATATTATTTTTTAATAGTCTATATATTGTATAGCTTTTTAACAATTAAGAAAAAATTGTTATATAATAATCGACAATATAGAGATAAGCAGAATTATTAATTTCAAAAAAATAATAATTAATAAGTAAAAGTCTCGAGATTCTGCTTTATAAGAGCAAAATCTTATATTAGTTTTTAATCAATAAAATGTTTATTTAAATCTATATATAGCAAAACTTGTTTATTAATATTTAAATTGTTTATATACTATACGACCGAAGACTATAGTTATATACCAAATATAAAGCAGACACACATCCGATTGCTGTCCGGCAAATAGCTGGAAATACGTCGGAAATATGCTAGAAATATGCTAACAATATTCTGAAAATTTGTTAAGAATTTAACAAACAAATGTTAAAAATACAGATTTCTATTAACTAAATAATTGCTTTTTAACTGTTAATTAATAGATAAAATGCAAGTTTTTGTCGATTAGTTGTCGATTAGAATACTGTTAAAAAGCAAATTTGTTTCAAATAAATTATTTTCGAATTAAAAATTAATATAGCAATCTATTGATTAGTAATCGATTAACTATTAATTAGATATCTATTTCAACTTTCTATCTATTAAATAATCGATAAATCGATAGTTATATACTCGATATTAATTTTAGATTATTTGTAGTACAGTTTTATACTAATCGATATATTTTTTATTTAAATACTATACAATAGATTAAAACAATATATTGATTTCAAATTTGTTTTGAGTTTCTTGCAAAAGTACTTGTTTGTAAGAAAGTCTTTTATAGATATAGTTATATTCGATTCTTTAAGTCTGTCTACAAATATAGATTTATTTGGTTTTTATAGATAATCTATTTTCTATATACAATATAATAGATATTGTATTTTTTTCTCAATTTGTTAATTCGATTTTTTCGATATATTAATTATATAGATTGTTTGATACAATACAAAGCTAAAAAAGTAGATATATTAACAAAATATATATTTGTAAATAAAAAAATAAAAAATAGAATTGTCAAGAGATTCTAACAACTAATTTTCGATAGAATATTGTTTTAGAAAATTAATTACTAGAAATCTATAGTATTTGCTTCAATATTTATATAGAAAGTATTGCGCAAATATTGTCTTTTGTAGATCGAAAACTATAAAGTCTTTTATATTGTAAATATAACAACAATTGCGTCTACAAAATATATATAAACTAAAATTTTTAACAGTTGAAATTTAGTTTACTAATTATTGAAAGTTAATCGATAATATTACTTTATAGATTTGTATTCTAAATTTACAATATATTTGTTAATATATCTTTTATAAGTATTTAACAATTGCTGTAGAAAAGAGTGCTATAAAAATAGTTTTCTAAAATTTATATTATAATATACAAAGAGCTTTTTATACAATTTGTAATTGTTGTTAAAAAGTTAAACTTGTAGATAGCAACAATCTTTTATTACAATATAAATACTATTAATATTGTTCTAAATAATTTGTTTCTCTATTAATAGAAAATTTAAAAAAAAAAAAACAATAGATATTTACTAGATTTAGACTGATCGTGTCGAGTCGATTAATCGAGTTCGAATCGATTAATTAATTCGAATCTTAACAATTCGAGTCAACTTAATTCGAAAGTCTTAACAAATTGATTTCTAAAGTTAAAATCGATTCGAAAAAATCGACTCAAATTGTTAAAAGATAAAATTATTTAGTAGCAAATTTAATAAATATAAATTAAATTTTAAATTTTATTATTCTTTTATCTAAATATTCTATAATAATATAGTAAAGTAATATATATAAACTATTTGATATTTATATAATAAATAGATTACAACTATTATAGTCTCTCAATAAACTTCGATTTTATATTTTATTAAAAAGTGTATAATAATTCATTTAGATAATATACTTAAACTTATTAATACTATTAATTAGTTTAAGATTTCTACAATTTTGTAATTAACTTTATTTTTAGTATTATTATTATTGTTTTTATTATTATTATTATTATTATTGTTTTTGTATTTTGTATTATTATTATTGTTATCTATTATTTTTGTATTATTTTTTGTCTTCTTTTATTTTATTTCTTCTCTATTATTATTAATTTTAATTACGTTTTCAGAATTGTTATCTATTAATTTTAAAGAATTAGATATTTTGTAATCTGCAACGTTTTTATTGTTTGCAAAAGTATTTTTTAATTTTTTAAATTTATTAATTGTATCTGAATTGTGCGCTTTTTTTAGCTTATTAAATTTTCTATAGTATAGAATACGTTGTTAAATTATTTCGATAATTAATATTATATATTTAATTATATTTTTGCTTAATTCGAACTAATTAGAATCAGATTAATATATAAATTAGTTTTTTTTATATTAGACTCTATATATACTTAAATATTAAAAATTGTATTGTATCTATATTTTTACTTTCTAAAACTATTTGTATAGCAATTGTATTAATTTTAGTCTATTCTACAATATTTTTGTTTTTGATTTTTTTTATTAATTCGATTTTAAAGTATTGCGCTACAATATAATTAACTCTTTAAATATATATATATTATTTAAATATATTACTAAGCAGTTCTTTTTCTACTTTTTTATTGGCTACTATATTTTTGATATTTTTTTCTATATTAATTTGAATTTGTTTAGAGATTTTTTTAAAGACAATTATTGCTTGTAATTTAATTAGATATTTGTAAAATATTATATAGTTAATATTTTACTTTTTGTAAAATAGCTTTTTATTTTTAATTTATATTGCAATACAATTTTTACTAATAATAATTTGCAAAAGAGTTAATAAGATAGATATTCTACACTTTAAATTAATCTTAAAAATAATATATATAAGTAATATAGAGCAAATCTTTTACTTAACAATATAATATTAGCTATTTAGCAATATTCAAATTTCTAAATAAAAAGAAATTTGATTTTAAAAAGTCTATTTTTTTAATTAGTTTTAATAATAATATATATAGATAATATAAAACAAATTTGTATATTAACTATATAGATTAAAACAATAGATAGTATTAAATATATTAATTAATATATAATATTTAAACAAAAAAAATTGTTGCAATTATAAGATAAACTTATATACTTAATATTAGAATTAGAATTTAAATATTACTTTTATTTAATATTATTATAACTAAAAATTATTATATCTATTATATTAATTATTGTATAGTATATATTCTTTAACTATTAAAATCAAAGACAAATATATATATCTATTGTATATTACTTTATTATATTATCTATTAAATACTTAATTGCAAGACTTGTTAATTCTTGCATTTTATATTGTTAATTCTCTTATTTAGTATTAAAAAAATTTAATTTAACAATATATTTCGCTCTAAAACTCTAATAACTCGAATTAAACAAATTAATAATATATTTGAATAATATATTTAATATATTATATATTGCTAATATACTTAATTTAGTTTGTAAAATAGCAGATAAAAAATTGCAAAAAAATATAGCAATACAAATTAATTATAATAAAGAAAAGAAATTAATTAAAATAGTTTCTAATATACAAAAAATAATATAGAAAGAAGCTAAGTTCTCGTGTCTAGACTATCTTTTCCAAAGGGCTTTGATCGTCGTTTTAACAATCTAAGCATTGTGGCAAAACTATGTTCGTTCTAGGCTTCGCAATCGCTTTATGCTAGCTATAAACGCTAATCTTAAGCTTCTCTTACACAAGATATTGGGTCGAGACATATTGCTTTGCATCTTAATCTATTCTTAAAGCTATTGTTCGATTCTCTCTTAGCGTCTTTCTCTTTTATCGATTATATTCGAAGTAGACTATCGAGCTCTTGCATTGTCTTTGAACAATAATAAATCTATTCTTTTACGTTATGCAAAACAAACGAAGATTAATCTTAAGATTTTAAAGCGCAAATAAATTCGATAAGCAACACTTTTCTTGATTTTCTTTTCAAACATTAATTAAGATAATAATTTTTGTTTAATAATACTAAATAAGAAGAATTTATATTAAGCAATTGCAAAAACTATTAAAAATTAATATATAATCTTTTTAAAATAAATGCTAAATATATACTCTTTTTGAAAACTTAATACATTGCATTAGTATTAACAACAATAAAAAATACTTTATATTAAATACACAAAAACAAACTTTAACAAAAATAATATTTATAAGATTTATAAAATACTTAAATCTTGTAACTTGTCAATATTGTATAATTAATTATAAATTTTCTAATTTATAGATACAACTTTAAGAATAATCTACGTTCTAAATATATTAATGCGATCGAAATCTATAATAAACGTAGACGTTCTTCTTATTACTTTTACACATTATTAAATTTGCGATATTTTGAGTTTTTCTATTAAGTGTTAGCAAGTATAGCTTTTCTTAATTTTGCTTATTATTATTTATATATTTTTTCGATCGAACAAGCTTGTAAACGTAGTAAGAAATAAATGTTTCTAAAATTTAGAAATCTTGCTATAAAAGCAAATTGTGTACAACAATTAAAAAAACTTAAGTTAAAGATAGTTCGACAATAATAAAGATAATGCGAAACAACGTTACAAGTTGTTGTGCTACAAAAATTTAATTTTTAGAATATTTGTTAACTTAAATTACAAAAAACGCTATATTTTTGCTATAAATATATACTTGAAATTCTATAAAAAATGCGAAGAATAGTCGAAGTTGTATGTGTTATTAACTATTAATAATAAATTAAATTAATCGAATTTAACAATATAATTTTCTTGTTTTATAAAAAGAACAATTTTATTCTTTGTTTATTAATATATATATTAGTGTTAATCTTTGTTAACAACGCTTTTAATACAAAAAATATTAAAATTTTTAGCAATTTTTATTGTTTTTAACTTTATCGATTGTTGCATTTCTTAACAATTAAATAAAAAAAATTAATATTAAAAAAATCTTTGTTTTGTTAAATTGTGCAATGTGTTAAAAGATCTACAATCTTTAATAAATTGCTTCTATATTTTACGTTTAATTATAATTTTGCTTGTTTTAGTAAAAACGCTAATTTCGAAAATATATTAGAAGAATATTGTATACAACAAACTATTAACAACGTTATAAATAATAAATTAACTTAACAACATTAATAAGCTTGTCAATTGTTATAATTTTTAAAAACAAATATTGCAATTAAAGTTATTTGTAATAAGATTATAAAATACAATTTAAAGTCGAATATCTTTTAAACTTACGTAAATAAGTGCGTTAATTTTAATATTTAAATTGCATTTCTAAAACAAGTATTAAAGAAAATCTTAATTTGTGTCTTTATATATATAAGTTTTACTTGCGATTCTCGCGTTTTAATTAATATTAATATAGAATTGTTAAATATCTTGTTCTTAAATAGTAAAATGCACAAACTAATATTTATTCAAAAACAATTAATATTAAAGATAAAAAACAATTATAATATTGTAAGCAAAACAAGAGACACAAAGCTATTTAACAATTACAAGTATATAAAAAGTCAAATCTCTAATTGCAAAGCTTAAAGACGTCGCAAGATAAATAAATTACAAAGAAAAATTTATTTTAAAGACGTTAATACAAAGAAAATCGAACAACAATTTAATAATATCTTAGATTATAAAGTAGAATATATCGAGTTTATTATATAATATAAGATTTTGAAGCAATGTTGTTTAATAGAACTTTTGTGCAACTTTAAAATAAATTTAATCGAAAAAAAAATTGTTTAATGTTAAATTAAGATTATTATTAATATAATAGCTTTTTGTCGATAAAGCAAGTCTTAATCTTAAAAGAAAAAAGTTATTAAAATAACAAAAAATCTTTAACAAACAACGCATTTTTCGACTTCTTAAAAGAAGATTGTTCTTTTTTATCTATTATATTGCATTTTTTTTAAATTAAAATTAAAGACAACACATTCTTCGACTTTTTAAAAAAGAATTGTTCTTTCTTATTTATTGCATCGCATCTTTTTCGAATTAAAATTAAAAACAATTAAAATATTTATTAATTTTTTCTTCTTAAAGTGCAACAAGACGCAATATTTTTTTTATATTAATAATACTACAAAAATTCTAATTAAAAGACTCTTTGTCTACTTTTGTTCTTCTAAGATAATAAATTACGTTAAGAAGACTTATTTATTTTATATTTTTTTTAATAAGTTATTATTATATTGTTATCTAATTTACAATTAAAAAGATTTTATATTAAAAAATACGCAATATTACAAAAATCATATAACAAAAATATATAAAATTATTCTTTGCATTTAATTTTTAAGTATACAAGATTATTTTTTGCGCTTAATTTTTTTTCTTTCGCTTGCTATAATATAAAAGTTTTGACTTTTTTTTAAAATTATATTCTTTAATAATTATTATAATATAGTTAAAAATTGTGTTTTTTAAATATAATATTTAATTTAAAAAATAATTTCTATGTTTTTACAAAATCTACTTACTTATTTTAAGCTTTTTAAAACAATTAATTAACTTAATAAAAAACTAAGAAAACAAATAAAATAATTAGCTTAATTATTTTTATAAAAATACAAAACAAATATATTATGTTTAAAATAAATAAACACAAAAACGCTTCTATAATAACAAGAATTATATAAAAGAGTATTGCAAAGTAAAGTATTATAAAACAATAAAATTAAAAGTAGAAAGTTTAACAATTACAAACACTTTATATTAATTTAAGCGTTTAAATTTTGTTACTAAAACAAAGAACAAAATCGCAATATATTTATCTTCTAATTGATCAAATTTTTTAATAAGCACTCTTAACTATTATAGACAATATACACAAAGATATTAAAATTAAACAAAAAATTTATAGATAACGCAAACTAACGCTATTTAAGAAGACGTATAAGTTAAAAAAGTTTTGTAATACTAAGATTGTCATTATTATTTACAAGCATAATTGATACTTTATTTATAAATCTATAGATTAATAATTATAATTGTTATTTATAGAGCAAATTATAAATTAAGTTTTCGTTATTTTAAAAATAATTGTTTGACAATTATTAAAAGAAGTTATATTTGTTGTCAAAGTATATTTTGTCTTATAATTTAAATTTTAAAAAACGAAGTAAATCGAAGATACAAATTGTCAAATCGACATTATTAATAAATAAAGAGAACTTACAAAAGAAGCGAGACTTGCAAATATCGCAAAGTAAAAACTTATCTAAGATTATAACAATAGCAAAAAATTAAAATTTAAAGAAATTAAAAAAGAAAAAGAATGCTAAAGCTTAAAGAGATCAACAAACGCGAAGTTATATTTCTAATGCTTTAGAAAAATATTTATAATTTTTCTTAAAAAAATTGAAAAGAAGAAGAAGAACGTAATAATACAATTGCAACAATTCTATAAAATAATCTAAAGAATATAATAGAATTTTACTATTATTTCTTGTTTGCTTAGTTATTTATTTAAGCTCTTAAAAAGCGACAACATTAAATGTTAACAAAAGTTATATCTAAAGCTAAGCAATAAAGTATAATTTTTATTGACACAATTTACTCTTTATAAATAATTAAATTTAAAAAATTATTCGAAAGAGTTATTAAGTTAAGAGCAACGCGTATTTCTTGTTTAAAATTTTAATTTTATACAATCTTGCGCAACTTCTATAAAGTTAGCAACTTTTTTACATTATAATATGCTTCTAATATGCAAGATTAAACATACAATTTATCGTCAAAACTCTCTTAATAAAGAAAGACGAATTATAGCTATTAATTCAAAGTTAAAGAAGTTTAATTAATAATATAATATTAAGATTTAAAACTATAAAAGTAAAATTAAGCAAAAACAATCTTATAATTAAATTTAGTTTAACTATATAATTAACTCTAAAATACTTTATTTTTTTAAAATTATTAAATAGCAATAAGACTTTATTTGTCTTTTTCGATTTTTTCTTAATAACGATTATAAATTTCTTGCTTATTAAGCATTTTTTAAATAATTTTTCATTTAAATTGATTAAAAGCTTTCTTTATAAAGCAATGCAAAAAATTTAAAAAAAAAGAAAACTTTATTCGATAAAAATATAGAAGTTTAAAAATTATTTTAGCAATTAGAATTTAGAAAATAACAATAAAATAAAAAGTTAAACTAAAATAATAATAATTTCGAAAATCTATAAATAAATCTTGAAGTACTAAACTTCGATTAAAATTATTAGAAAAATATAGACTTTTTAATTACAATACAAAATATATAGATATTTTAAAACTATTAAGTTTTGCAATTACAATTTTGAAGAAATGCGCAATTGCGTTATTATGTAAAGCAAGAATTATTTTAACAAACTTTACAATATTGTTTAAAAAGATAAAAAAAAAGCAATTCTAATAACGTTTAAAAGTTCTCGAAACAATAATAATTAACAATAATAATATATTTTTTATTTTAAAAATATTAAAATCTTCAAATTTTTCAAAATATTTTATTATTTTTTGCAAAATAGATATAACTTTTTTAAGATTATTTGTCTTGCAAACAATTATGTTTTTAAATATATAACAACGTTAATTGCTTAAATTTCCTTTTATATATAGCAAAATATTAAATTTAACAATTAAGATTTCTTTCGAAATTAATTTAGTTAACAATTATATTTTGCACAAATGTTAATAGATATAAACTTTAAATATACAAGATTAAGCTTAACTATTTTGTACAAATATATAAAGTACATCGCAAATTTAAGAGCAAAAGAATTGTTATATACGAAATTTTTAGTAAAGTTTAATAATGTTAAAGCGCATTCAATTGTTTAAACGTTAACTTAAAAAAAAATATTAACAATACTATAATAACAAAAAACCTTTAAAGAACTTTTTATAAAATAGAAAATCAATTTTGTCGAAAAACAATTTTAGATTAAATATATATTATAATAATTTTTCGATTTCGATATAAATAATTGATAAAGTTTTAATCTATTATGTTTAATATTAAGAGAAAGTTTCTAAACAAAGTTCTTGTTTATTAATTTTGTTTACAACTTTCTTAGAATTGCAAGCAATAAACGCTTAAATAGTAAAAAAACTAATAAGCGTTTCAATAACAAAAAAATTAATAAACGCTTCAATAATAGTAGTTAAAACAATTTAATATTATAATTAACAACAAATAATAAAGAACTTTCGATATTAAAGTTTACAATAATTGTTTTTGTTATCAATTATATCAATCTCTAAAATCAAAAATCAAAAAAGAAAGATTAAACATAAAACGAATTTTGCAAACATTAAAAAATAAAAAATTATATATATTTTGTAATATTGCTTCTTTAACTTTGCAAAACAATTTGATTTTCTTAAAGACTTAATTTAGATTAGCTAGTTCTTCGAGATAGATTCAAACTAACTAAATATTATAAAATTATTTTTTATCTTATTTGTTTAGAACTCTTGCGCAATAAAAGCTCAATATTGTTTTGTTCTTACGCAATCGAATTGTTGAACTTAAGCTTGTGTCGAATTTGCATAATTTAAGAGAGAAAAAATTAATTATTTTGCGCAGTAAACAATCTATAACTAAAAAAGACAAAAAAAAGATAAATAATTTTTGTTTATTAAAGTAAACGTTAATACGAGTTTGTAAAAAAATATAAGCAAATTGTAGTTAAAATTTATGTTGCAATAATATCGCAAGCTAGAGCAAATTAAAAAAGATATACGCAATTATCGAAAGCGTTAGCTTCTTAACAACCAAACTAAAGCTATTTTGCTTCAATTAATAATTGTGCGTTGCAACAAATTGCAATTCGCAAATGCGATTTAATGCGTTATAAATAATTATTAATGTCTTATGCAAACAAATTCTCGTTCTAGTTGTTAACATTGTAACAAGAAGATTAAACTTGCTTTAATTAATAATTTTGCGTTGCAACAAGTTGCGACAAGTTGTAGTTTATTATTAATAAATAAGCATTAATGTCTTATGTCGACATCACAATAAAGATTTGCTTTAGTTAATAATTATGCGCTATAATAAATTGCGACAAACTATAGTCTATTATCAATAAATAAACATTAATGTCTTGTGTCAATACTACAATAGAGATTTGCTTCAATTAATAGTTATGCGTTGCAACAAGTTGCGACAAACTATAGCTTATTATTAATAAATAAGCAATAATATCTTATAAATAGTCGCTAAAGTTAAAGATAATTATAGCGCTACAACTCGTAGTAGTTAATAAGCAATTAATAAGCATTAAAGTTTTACAAATATTAAAATTCTATAAACGTCGACTCTAGTAATAGCAAAACTAAAGTTGCTTCAATTAGTAATTACGCGTTGTAGCAAGTTGTAGTTTGTTATCTAGTGCTAACGTAATCGCACAACAACTATTAACTCTTAATCTTAACACAATTATTATTAATTGTTTCGCATTTTCTATTTCTTGCGCGTATTAATCTTCAACTTTATTATATATAGCATAACAACACTATTTAAAAATCAAAAGAGCAAAATCTTACTTTATAACAATTACGTGTTGTTTACTTATTTCTCGAATATTTTTTTAATGTAAAAAGATATTAATACAAACGTAAAGCAAATCTTGCTCAAAAATATAATAGAAAAACTTTGTAATTATTAATATTTCAATATAGTCGAATACGTAAAATTTTGTTAAAAGAAAACGTTAAAGCTTTTGCAAATATAATTTAAATTTATAAAAAATAAAAGACAAACAAAATTGAAAAAGCAAGTTATAGAACACAAAAGTCTAAAATCTCTTTTTTGTTTTAAGTTATATTATTAATTTAATTGTTTATAAATTTTAAATAGTTTTGTAGCAATTGTCTTAAATATACTAGTTACGTCTTTATTGCTTAAGTAGTTACTAATATAGATATATTATTGTTAATAATTTAAAAAATATTGTTTAAGCAATAATTTTGTATAAATCTTTAAGATAATACGTTGTTAACAAATTTCTTTTTATTGTAATACTTTGCTTCTTATTTTTCAAAATTTATTTAACACTTTTATCGATTATTTAGATATAAATCAAACTAGCTTTAATAATATATTTAACGCTTTTTCTTTCTTTAAAATTATTTAAATTATTTAACTCTTTTAACAATTATTTTGTCTTAACAATATATTTAATGCTTCTTTTTTTTTTAAAATTATTTAAGTTTTTTTGCAATTATTTTGTCTTAATAATATATTTGACGCTTCTTTTTTCTTTGAAATTATTTAACTCTTTTAACAATTATTTTGTTTTAACAATATGTTTAACAAGTCTTCTTTTATCAAAAGTAAATTTAATCAAACAATTAATTCTTTTTCTCTTATAAAAGCTATTAGAAGCTATATTGATTACAACTCTAATACAAGATATTTTATTAATTGTTAAATTATAGCTAATAACAATATAGCGTTGCCTTATATTAATAAGTTAACTACAACTTTTTAAAAAGCAATAATAGCTTTTTACAATTTGTTACGTATATTTAGTTTAACAAAAGTTAAACAAAGCAATTTGTCTAAAAAAATTAACAAAAGATTTCTCTTAATACTAGAAAGACTTATATATAAAAGTTTAAATTATCTTGCATTATAACAACTTATAAATAAAATATAAAAAAATGCTTATCTATTCTTTAGTCTTTAATTTAGCAAAATCATTAACAAAAAAATTGTCTAATTAATCTACTTTTATATTGTAAAACTCTTAGCAAACTCGCACTTCTTACAAAACATAAAAGTAACAAACTTTTTACATAATTTAATAAAATTAATTGTAGAATTATTTTAAATTAATTCTAGATTAAGATATAATATATTTTATTTTTAATAAATCTTAAACAAATGCGTTTGTTGTTAAACTTTCGATTAATATATTATTTGTTGTTAAATTCTTTCGCAACAACTATTGTTAAATATAATAGACAAAAATATAATAAATAATAAATATTATATATTTATTTTTAATTTATAATCTTGAATAGAAATTGTTCGTAATATATAAGAGATTTCTTCTCTTGCTCTTCTACGTATTTGTTTGTTTGTTTAAACGCTAATTAAATATTTATACTAATATTAATTTTGTAAAATAATTGTTTAATCTATCTTATAGAAGAATTGTTTAATTTATTTTGTAAAAGATTTAATATATCGTTAATACTTCAAGCATAATTTGTAGTTAATTGTAAAAAAATATTGTTGTCGTTATCTTTACGAAGCGAAAACAAAGATTTGTAATTTAATTCTTAATTAAATTATATATATTAATAGCTTAACACAATAATTAAATTTTTGCTTTCTCTTTTTTTTTATTTGATATATTGTGCGTTGCAAGATTTTATGTTGTAGTCTAAAAATAGTTTGTTTGCTAAAATTAAGTTAAGCTACTTAATTTAATTAGCAAAGTACATTTAATAAATTGTTTTATTTAAAATATATAAAGTACTTTACGTATCTCAACACTTATTTAACTTAAATTTTGATCGAATAAATAGTTGTTTAATTGCATTTTTACTTAAACAAACTTACACTTTGTAGTTATTATAAAGAATTATTCGAAATATTTTGTATTTCTCGAATTCGATTTAATAATATTTAGCGATTTTTTAAGTAAATTAAAGATATTAAATATTTTAATGTTTATAGACATTTAATCGATTAATAATTCTTTACAACTTAATCTTATTTTACGTTTTATACTTGTCTTAATTTTTGTTCTTTTAACATACGAAAAATATAAAAGATATCAACAAACAAAGAAGTCTATATACAAGATAAATAATATTATAAATTTGATATAATTTTGACAAACTATAAATAATGTTTATAATTTATATATTATATTGCATGCAATATACAATATTCGAATTAACAAGTTTTTATATAAATTTCTATCTAAACTATCAACTTATTTATTATTAATATACTATAAAATCGAATATTTTATTAAGTAGATTTGTTTCTCTAATATCTTAAGTGCGAAATTTGTTGTTCGAAATCTTCTAAAATCTTAAAGCAATATATTTTAAAACTATTATATACAATAACACAATACTATTATTGGCGCAAAACAAGATAAATTTATATTATATATATTTTATCAAATTATTTAAAAAATCTATTATTGAAATAAATAATAATACGAATAAATTTCTTAACACAAATATTTTGTTAAAGCAAGATAAAGATATATTAAGTGTATTTGCTTTTAAGTATATAAAGCAATATTTTGTTCGAAATTAAACAAACATAAATTTTTGTTTTTTTGCGTTAATACACAACAATAGTAGCTTTATTTAATAATATATTAAAATATTTAATTTATTTCGATATATACGTTAATATTCTTTATTATTGCATACGTTAAATATATTTTTGTTTTACACTATTCGCAAATTCTAATTTAAAAAATTGCATTTATATTTTTTTAAAATCTCTATAATATTAAAGTAATTTCAAAATACTACAATATATAAAAATAATTATTTCTTATAATTAAATATATTTAAATTTGTTTCGACGTAAAGTAGTTAACGCACAATACTTTTAATAATTGAATTTAATTATTGCAAGCAAGATTTCGTCAATACGAGATATAAAATTAACAAGAAGTCTTTTAGATTTAATTGTATTTAATTTGAATTAATTTTAAAAATTAAAAGTAAATAAATATATATTGCGAATCTATACTTTATAGTCTATGTTAAAAATGTTTTGCTTAAATTGTTTAATAAATTAAGCTCGCATTAAAAATATTTTGTATTAATATTATAAAAATACTTTTTAAATATTATATTACAATTAATTTTTAAAAGTAATTTATATATTTTAGTAAATTTATAACTAGAATGCTTAATATATATAATATTATTGCTAAATACTTGTAACTCTTTATTACGTACTTGATTTGCAAGTAGTTAATTATTAATAATATTTATAAATTTATTATATACAAATTTGTTACTAAATATCTTTAGCGTTCTTTTAAATTTATTTATTTCTTAATTTTATTTATTTTTGTTGTAAAGTTGTTGTTGTTTTATATATTTAAATTTAACAACAAATTATATAAAAATATCGTCTATTTTTGTCTTAGAATTCTTTAACAATAGTAGACAACATATTAATTGCGTTAAATTAATCAAAGCTTAATTAAATAAATATTAACATCTATATAAAGAAAATCAAATCTATAAGAATTATAATTTTACAAAATAGCTTTATTTCGAAGTAATAGCTCTCTTGCTTTTGTAAAATTTCTATATATAATATATATAAAGATTGACGCACTATATAATCTTTTGCTAATAGAAATAGAAACACAATTAAATATAATTTCGTTTAAAAGAGTTGTAGTTGTTAAGATTTCTACTCGAAACAATAATCTATAATTGAATAAGTACTAAATATAATATAAGTTTTTTTTAAATTTACGTCAAATTTAGAGAAGATAAAAAGAATATTTTTCTAATATTGAAATAATTTAATATATTGTTTATTTGTGTCGATTTATACGCAATTTAAAAGATTTCTACTAATAGTATATATTGTGCAACTAGATAAAAATCTAAATTGCTAAATTAACTCTTGCAATTAATTTTGCGTTAACGTCTTTTAAGATTCTAAATATTTAAACAATATATTGTAACTTGTTAAACAATTGCAAAAATTTTTATAAAAAAAATTTATGCAATTAATTAAGTTTAAAGTTTTTAATCTTAGTTTTAAAAACAAAGTAAAAAAGATTTCAAATATAATTAATTACGTAGTTAAATAGCTTAATATATTAATTATTTTTAAGTTTTATTACTTAATATTTGCAAAAAGCAAAAATAATAAAAAGAGCAAAAAATTAATTTGTAACTCTTAATATAAATTATAGAAATTAATATATTATTTTTTTATTTTTACGACTATAACAAGTATTTAAAAGTAATTGTTAAAATTTTAATTTATTTTTATAAACTAAAAGCAAATCTTGTGTTTGTATCTCTTTAGCAAAGCTCTTAAGTACACAAAAATAATTAGAAAAACTCTTGTTATATTGTAATATTTAACAAAAAAGTTTTGCGAAAAAGATAAAAACAATATTACAAAGTAATAAAAGTATATTTTCGATTTTTTTGCTTTAAAGATTATTAAGACTTTTTAATTAGTTAAAAGTATAATTATAAGATAAAATTAAAATAATGCTAATTAATATTATTAAATTGTAATTTAAGTGTATAGTATAAAACTTTTAGACAAATTAATTTGCATTGCATATTTTATTAATAATTCTTCTAAAATACAAGTTGCTAACTTGCTCAACTTAAGATTTCTAAAAAATTCTTTATTAAATCTTATTATTAGAATTTTAACTATATATAGTCTTACTATAAATAGACGAAACAATAATCTATATTATTTTTTGATTTTTTATCTTTATTAGTTTAGAAGTTTATAGATTGTTGTATTTTCTAGATCGAAAATCTAAATACATTAATTTTACGTTATAATTTAAATACTTTTTAATAAGAGTCTAAATCTTTTTTTTTATCAAACGCTTTATTAAAGCTATTAACTAAAATTAGTAATATTAAGTTTGCTTTAATTAAATACTAACTTGTTATAATTAAACAATCGCGTTTGTTAATAATCTTCAATTTAATAATCTTCTTTAAATAAAGTTTTCTATAATACTTTTTTATACTTTTATGTGTGCTATAGTTTAATTAAGTATTATACAATATATTAATATCTTCAAAGTTGCGCACAACGTAGAACTAAATTCGTAAAATTTAATAAATAATTTAATACACACTATTAGCAAGATCTAAAATTAGTATATACAAATTAACATTTATCTTTTTTAAGCAATTAATCTATTTATTTTTGTATTTATTTCTAATTATTTTTTGCTATTAATTGATTATATTTTATATCAACTCGCAAAGCATATTTACTTTTTTTCTTCAATTGCCATATTAGCAAGATATTGCGTATTTTTACTTTGTAATTGTTAATACTTTTTAAAAGCTCTTTAATATATAGAATTTAAATTGCTATATTAATGTTATTTGCAAATATAAGTATGCTATTAAATTTATTAAGATCTTTACTTTTACTACACAAGCTATTAATTTAGATTTTTAAATTTATAGCGTTAATATGTCTCAATAGCTTTGCGATAAAGTCGTGCAATAATTTCAAAAATATATAAATTGTAACTTTATGTTTGTTTAAATCTTAATTTTATTAACTAATTATAAAGAAATAAATTTGAAAAAATAATTAAAAATTGCAAAATAGTATTCAAAGATAAATATATTGTTTTGTATAAATTTTTCAAAAACAACAAACATTAATGCGAAGATAACAAACGTTATTAAATTTCTATATCTTAAGTATTTAAATTGTCGCGTAGAGCTAATTTTAAAATTATTGTTAATATAGAAGTCTAATGCAACGCATAACAAACATAAAGATATATATCGTAGCTTTAATAATAATATAGAGCTTAACAAAACTAAAACAATTTATAAGATATTGTTAAACAACATAAGCAAAAAGAATCGCAAAATAATAATATAACTTAATAAAAAATTCGAAAAACAATATTCGAAAATAGTTTAAAAAGATTATAGTAACAAAAGCTATATTGCTTTGTAGTTGTTAACTTAGATAACAAAAGTAAAGTAGATAATTTTACAAAAAAATTATAAAATTGTATACTATTTTAAGTACAAAGCGAATTGCAAAGAAGAAAAAGTAGTATATAAATTATATCTTAAACAAAGATTATAAAGTCTATTGTTTTATACAAATTTAAATACAAATAAAGCAAAAAATCTAAAAGATTTGCAACAAAGCTAAAACAATCGAAAAACAACAACGAAATAAAATAAATAGTAGATAATATATCTACTTAATTGCTAATTTTAAATAGTAATTTTATTTTAATAACGTTGCAAGTTGCGATTCTTAATTAATAGAATAGTATTAATAAGACTCGTCAACAAGTTTAGAAATTAAAAAATCGACTTCTTTTAAGTAGAAACAAATAGACTAGATATTTCAAAATAAGAAAGAACATACAATTCTAGATTTATAAAAATAATATAGTTAAAATACGAAAAAGAATTAACAAAACAAAAGTATTGTTAACGATAATAGCATATATTTAAGTAGAATTTATAATGCTAATTTTAAGTTAAAAGTTATGCGTAACTCGAGTTACTTATAAAGTAAGCTTAAGTCTTAATAGTATCAAAATAACTAAATTAACGCACGTATAAAATTTTGTTAAGTAAGCTAAATTATATTAAAATATTTGTTGTTTAAAGTAAGACAAAGTATTTAATATATATTTACAATTATAATTTTTATATTGTAGAGATTTATAGCTTAATCGTTATTACTAATTACAAGCTTAATAAATATAAATAGACTTAAAATCTCGAATTTAATGCGTGCAAAAAAAAATTCTTTTGCAAATGTTGTATCAATCTTTTTAAAAAAACAAAAACTATAGATAATAATAGCGAGAAAATCTTTATTATAATTCGACGCTTTAACAACTATTATTTGTTTAATTTAACTAACTTTTTCGAAGATATTTTACAAATTAAAGTAAATTCTTGATTGTTATTTTTAGAAATTTTATTAACAAGATTCTTATTAGAAAAACAAACAAATTTATTATATTTGAATCTATAATTTAAAGTATACAATCTTAATTAAAAAGTTCTTTTTTGGCGGAATAGTATATAAAGAATCTATGTTTAAATTAATTCTTAATATTAAAAACAATATCTTTTTATACATTTTATGCGTCGAAGAATTTTGCAATATTAGATTATAAATAAAAAGTCTTTTAGTAGCAAATAAATGCGAAAGATTTTTAATAAATTATTTTTATTAAGAACTTTCTCAAATATATATATTATCTATCTTGCAATTATCTATACTTTAATTGTCTTTAACATAATATTTTTTTTTTTAAATTGCGTTAAGTAAAATTACAATTTAAAAGAGACAAAGTTAAAATCTTGTTTTTGTTTTAACTAAGATTAAAACTAATATATTCTAGCTAAACTATAAATATATTAAGATAGATTGTATAAATTCTCTATTAATTTTTAGAAAAGCTAGATATATTTTTTATTGTTAATTAATCTTAGATCTAATAAATAATATAGAGACTAATCGATCTAAAATTGTTAAAAAGAATAAAAGTTATTTAATATTAAAGATTTTAATTTTGCAATAAGTCAAAAGTATATAAGAATTGCTATTAATATATCTTTAAGACAAAATTCTTATTTACTTGATAACAATAACTATTATCGAACGTCTATTTTATAAAAAGTTTGTCTCTTTTATTATTTTTTGTGCTTGCACAATTTTATAGTTTATATATATTTATAATAGCGTTTTGTAAAAAAGAAGTTGTTGTGCTATAAATAAATATTACTTTTAATATAAGTTTGTTAAGAGAATTATTGTTAAAAAGAATAATATAATCGTTTTCTTAATATCGAAGTGTCACATTTTCTCAATTTAACGTTCGAAAAACTAAATTAGTCTACGTTTGATTGTAGTTACGCTAAGTAGACTTGCATATATTATTAGCAAATAGAAAGTATCGCTTAGCTCAATTATTAAAAGATAACAAATAAATTATTGACGCATCTATAAAGAAATGTAATATTTAATAAACTAATTGCGTTTAATTATATGCTATTCTTTTAAAAGAGAATTAATTAACTATTGTTTCGAGAGTAGCTAGTCGCATTTGTAAAGCTTTCTTTGCTATTAAGTTTGCAAGCTTTCTTTATTTATAAATAATTTATTACTAGATAAAATAATTATAACAAGATTAAAAATTTCGTTAAAAAATATATTAATAGATAGGCGAATATAAAGAAGATTAAAGCGTAAAAAATTAAAACAACACAACGTTACTTACGCGCTTATATAATAAAAATAAAAAGTACAAAATCAATAACGAAATCTTTATTGTGACTAACTTCCCAAAATAGACTAAATTAGAAATTAAATTAAACTAAGTTTATTAATTGTCTTAATTATTTGTTCTTATTAGTTTTTGTTTGTTATATTAAGTTTAAAGCTTTACACAATTTCTATTGTATTAATTACTTCTTGTACATTTTGTATTTATATTTAGTTTGTTATTATGTATTTGATATTGTTAATTTACGTTAGACTAATTTATGCGTTGCAAATTACGAAGAAATATACTACAAATATATAATCTTTCAAGAGAATATAAATAGATTACACAAAAAAGAAATGCAAACAAAAAAGATTATATAATAGTATATAAATAACTAATTTGTAAAAGACAAGCATTAATAAGTAATATTAAGAGCTAATCTTTGCATAGCTTTACGCATTCGTTGCTAACAATTTATCTAAATCTAAATTAATCTTCTTTGCGTAACAAATAGTATATTTTATTGTTCGATATAATATAGTACGTAAAGTTAAACGACATATATATAAGTCTAAATTGTGTCTTTTATTATAGATTGTTCTCGAAGCAAGAAATCGACTTAATCGAATAATATTAATTAAAACTTAAGCAATTTCTAATAAAGACAACAATAATTATCTATAAGTTTTGAGAGCTCTTAACTTTGAATTGTTGCACAATAATATATTTAGAAAAGCTTTAATAAAATACTAATTAAATAATCTATTTTTATATAGTTTTTTTTAATCTTTTTGTAAAAAAATTGATATAATTAATTTTTATTATATCTACGAAGTAAAGTCGCAAATACTTAATAAAAATTAAGTTTAAAACAAAGATTTTAAAAACTATTTTGTTACAAAACTTGTTAAAAATCTTTAAAGTAAAGCAAAGATATTATATTGTTGCTTTAGAATCTACGAAAAGTAATATGTACAATCTATATTAATATAAGATATTAAAGACTTATATATTGAGAAACTTATTATATATTTATTAGTAAAAAGTAGATAATAGAGTAAAAAGCTAATTATATTAGTCTTTCAATTTCTTTAAAGATTCTTAAATAAATTGCAAATCGATTTATTAATTTGCGTTTATTAGTTGTTTGTAAGCATTAGCAAGAACAAACGAGACTCGAACAATGTTATAAAACTAAAGATAAGTTCTTTGAGTTTATTAACATAGTTTTAATAGCAAAGAACATCGATAAAAGTATTGTTCTTAATCAAATATTAAGAGAAAACAAAAGCATAAAAGTTTATTAAGAATTAATTGCTACAATATACTAGATATAATTTAAATACAAAAGTCAACATAGCGTTTAATCGAAAACAAATAATCTATTTAAATTTTTTTTTACAATAGACTATTAACAAATTTCTAATTTAAGAAATCTCTTATAGTAATTGTGCAATGTCTTATTAAAAGTTAAATCTTCTTTATAGTTTTGTTGTTTTGTTTAACTTTAAATTAATATTAATAACAACGAAACAAAATATAATATCTTTCTATATATAGATAGCTTTTGTCGCTTAAAAGTTGCAAAATCTTCTTTACAAAAAGTTGATTTATTTGTTTTTTATATTAATAAGATAAATAGTGTCGAATTATTTCTTATTTTTTGACAAGCTTTAACAAGACTAAAGTTAGTAATTGATTTAAAAACTTTTGTTTACAAATCGATTTTATTATTTAAAAAGAGATTTTCGTAATAAGCAATGTGCGAATAAATTAATAATAGTAACGATAGATTTTCTATAACAACAACAGCATCTATTTTAACGCGTCGAACATTGTTGTTCTTTTAATATTTGTTAGAATATCTTGTTTGCATCTTATAACTTAGTATATTCGAAAAAACAAACGCAATTTAAATTTAATAATATTCTTAAATATGCAAAGCACTAGAATTAAGTTGTACAATATTTATAACAAATTACATTACTAAAGCAACGCAAATCTTAATAAAAATGTCTTCGATATAATAAATTTAATATTACAACTACGCAACAATACATCTTTTAGCGCTTAGAGCATTATATTATTTTTTACTTTTTTTAAACAAATTGCTTTGTAATAAATATAAACGATTTTAAGCATTAATTGTTAAAAAACTTTTTTAAGAAGTTGTATTATAAATTGTTATTAATTTAACAATATTATAATATAAGAATAATTTTATATTTGTTTAAGATCTTTTTTTAAAAAAACAATTGTTTGTTGTAAGAATAATTTAATTTTCGATTGTTATAAGAAAGAATTTTGTAGTTATAATGTTTGCGAATTTTGCAAGCTTGTATCGATCTTTATTAATCGCATTATTAGCAAATTAATAGTACAAATATTAATTTGCTCTTTGTTACTTAACGAAATTGCGTAAATTATATTTTAATAAATGTTAACTAAAAAGACTTAGCGCAATCTTTATTAAAAATTAAATAATTTACAAATCTTTATCTAATTACTTCTTAACAAAAAAATATGATATATATTAATAAAACTATATATTATTTTTAGCTTTTCGTAAATGTATTTAAGATCTTAAAGAAACTATTAATTGTCAAAAAAATTATCGATTAATTAATAATTTAATCTTGAAGTATCTCTTTGTAGATTGCGACAATGTAAAATAATTTTATTCTATCGCATAATGTAGATCAAATTTCTAATAATATTATATCTATTTATTTGTATAGTACAAAGAGAGCGTCTTAATACAAGTAGTAGTTGTAAAAGCTTATAATATTTTTATAAAAACAAATAGTAAGTTTTTTCGATAATTAAATATTAATTATTGCGATTTTCTTAATAATAACAATGTTGTGCTAATATTTATTGCAATAAATTATTACAATTCTATCAATTTTGTTGTTCTTTAAAATTGAAAAAAGTAAATAGTATTCAATTTATAAAGTTTTATTATAGCAAGCTTTGTAGACTTTTTGAGAAAATAAAATTGCTAAAAACTAACTAGAATCAAGATTTATTTTTAATAAGAGCGCAAATAATTGTAAGCAAGAAAAAGATTACAAATAATTTAGAATTTGCAAGATTAATAAGTTGAAAAAATAATAAGTATTCGATTCTTAATTTGTAGTCTTTTTATTAAGAATACTACTAAATGCATTGTTTAGAAATTTTGTTTAACGCCTTTCTAAATAAGTTATTAAACAAGTATAGACTAGTTTTTGTTTACAATAAGAGACTTATTTAATTCTTAAAAGTTTTGTCTTTATTATTAATAACAATATATTTTAATTATTTTGTGTATCTTAGCGAAGCAAAACAAATTCTTTACTCTTTTCTAAATTTTAGTTGCTAAGATTGTCTAGAATGCTCTAATGTTTTAATATCTATTTAATTTTAATTGCTAAGATTGTCTAAACACTCTATTGTCTTAATATCTACTTAATTTTAGTCGCTAAGACTATTTGAACGCTCTAATGTCTTAATATCTACAATTATTCTACAAGATCTACGTTCGTAATTGCTATAATTATATAAGAACTTCTAATTCGTAAAAGACTAACTAGTATTTTCAGAAAATCAATTCACTCAAGCAAACACACATTATGCTCTATAAATATCTTACTTAACTCGCTACTTGTAATCTAGTCTTTTATCTCTTTATTAGCTTATGTGCTATTATTTAGGATTAAGACTTCTAGAACAAAGAACTCGAAACTACTATTATATAAAAATTATATATTAAAGATTAGTCTAATAGAATTGAGTCTTTTAAGCGTAGAAGTTAATTACTACTTAAAGAAAAAAAAGTAAAATTATCTAATTTTTTTTTTCGCATTGCAACAAATATTGTTTTACTAATTTCGAACATAACTTGCAAAACATATAATTGCACAAGAAACTTACATTAATCTAATTAAGATAATATACTTTGCACTTTATCTTCTTATATATAAAATCTTTAATATTACTATTCTTTTTAGATATTTTGCGACAAATATTGTTTTTTACAAGAGATTATAGATTTCTAATCTTTTTTTAATTTATATTGTTATTCGCGTTAATCTAATTAAGTTTAATAAATAAATAACAATGTTATTTAATAAGACTTTTGTAATTAATTTGCTAATTATAGAATTTGATCAATTAATACTTTATATTATCTTGCTCTCTAAAAGTATTCTTTTTTTTAATATTAATTATAAAGAAAGTGTTGTGCAAGAGCTAAATCAAATCTAAAGTAGTTTTTTTACTAAGTTGTCAAAATGCTTTCTAAAGAAGTTCTTCAATACGCATAATAGTTGTTAATGCTCTATATAAAATATTAACTAAAGCGTTGAATTTATATTGTTAAGATAGATTCTAACAATAAATAATTAAATTTATAAGAAAAAAGTCAACTTTATTGTTTTAATTAAAATTAATATAATTGTCGATATTAAAATTCTTAGTTAAAGAATAAACTTAATTGATTTTGTAATATTGTTAACGTATATCTTGCGCTTTTACGTGCATCTAATAGTTAAAAGTCTTGTTAAAAAAAATAACGTTACTTAAGATAAAAAAGAGCATTACAAATTTCTTAATATAAAAATGTATCTTCTTGTTAACTTAAATATTGCTTTGTGTCTTAAAGTTTACAAAATTAATTATATTATCTATTGTTAATATTAGATTTAGCAATTATTATTAAGAATTGTAAACTTATTTATTGTGTTTTTATAATTATTTAAGTTAATGTATTAAGTAATTGTGTATTAGCAAAAAAGAATAATACAAGAAGACAAAATAGAACAAATATTATAAAATTCTTCTTTTATGCTTTTACGTCGCTATCGATAATTTTAAGACAACAAAAAGAATAGTAATAATAAATAAAAGTTTTAAAAATTAAGCACTAAACAAGAAACTTAAAAAAATCAAATAAAAATTTCGAATTTATATTATATATTAGTACGTTTGCATTAATGTAGATAAAAAGACATTATTAAATTATGCAAGCAATATTAGAGACGTATAATATTCCAATTTTTATTAATAACAATTAAGATATTAAATTCTTACGAGTCAAAATATTGTTACGCATAAATGCTAACATAAAGGATTTGCTATACTATACAAAGAGCGTTAGCTAAGTAAAATAGCTTTATATTAATAAATAGCGACTAAAAGCTCGCGTTGTATATAAACAATTTATAGATAATATTGCAACGCTATAGTCAAATATAAATACAACAATTGACAACGATAAACGCTACGTACACAAAAAAAATCAAAAGAGAAAGTTATTAATAAACAACGTCAAAAAGACAAAACTTTCTTATATTAATTAACGTTAATACTTCGATCTTAATAAATACGAAAGTCTATTTTATTTGCAATAGATAATATTGTTTCAAGAATTACATAAACGCAACATTGTTCTTTTATTTGTTATATAATATATAAGCGACAAAATATCTTAAGAGTAATTGATAAAGTTGAACGTAAAACTATACAACTATTGTTTGCATAAATAAAAATAAACAAAGTACTAAAAAAAATAAAGCAATTTAATATTTATTGACATTTGCAAAGATTCTAAATATAAATTAATACAAATATATCGATCTTAATTAATACGAAAGTTTGTTTTACTTGAATTAAACAATATATTTTTAAGTTTCTTTGTATAAATACGATTTAGCTTCTTTATTTGTTGTAAAGCATATTAATAAAAAAATACTTTAAAAATAACTAATAAAGATTGATTGTATAACATAAAACTATGTTATTGTTGTTCGCATAAATAATACTAAGCAAATTACATTCTTGTTGCGTCAAAAAAGACAAAATAGTTTGATATTTATTAGCATCTATAAAGATTCTAAACGTAAATTAGTATAAATATATCGATTTTAATTAATACAAAAGTTTGCTTTACTTAAATTAAACAATATATTTTTAAATTTCTTCGCATAAATACGATTTAATTCCTTTATTTATTATAAAATATATTAGTAAAAAAATATTTTAGAAGCAATTAATAGAGATTAACTATATAACGTAAAACTATACTATTATTGTTCGCATAAACAAGACTAGATAGATTTTATTTTTGCTAAGACAAAACAATTTAATATTTATTGACGTTCGCAAAGATTCTAAGTTTAGATTAATATAATAAATTTTGTCTTACTATGTTTGCAAAAAGCAACAAAGATATTTAAGATAAATATAAGATTAAATATAAATTGCTTAAGAACAACAATTTAATTCTTCTTCTTATTATAATTTGTGTTCGATTAAGCTACAATTGTTCTTTAACTCTCTAAAATCTACTTAGCAATTTATATTGTTTCGATGTTCTTATCTAGCATAGAAGATAAGCGCAAATTAAGTCTATTCGAACAATCTTTTATACATAATAATAACAAGAAATTAGCAAGTAAGCAAAAGTTCAATAATAATATTAGATCTTTAACAATAGTATTAAAATATTTTTTAAAAGTTAAAAATAATATAACGAAAATCAATATTAAAGTTGAAGAAAACGTTGATATTAAAAATTCTAATTACTTTAAAAGCTATTTTCGACAAAGCAACAACTTGCGTTTTACGAAGACTAAACTTTTAATTACAAAACTAAACTTCTTTCTAAATTACTCTCTTTTATATTGTTAAAATTCTTGATTCTTTAATAAAGTATTTTTTTAAAGTATTTTGAATAAATATTAATATGCGTTGTTTGTCGATTTGCAATTAATTTAACAAAGCAAACTAAAACAATTAAGCATTTATTAAACTTTTAGTTTTGTTTAACTCTTATATTACGCGACAATTTTAACGCGAAAAAAATATTAAAGATTTAAAAACAATTATTATAAAATTACAAAAAAGTATATAACACTACATATTAAGTTGCGAATTAAAAAAAGCTTTAATTGTAAACGCAATATAAATCAAATTAAGAAGTACAAGATTTATAAGAATTATTGTTCGCAATATTTTGTTAAATATATTTTAAATTGTATTATTTGTTGCAAGAACTAAATTAATACAACACTAAAATATAAATACGTATTCTATAAGAAATGTCTTAGAAAGTAAAAAAAAATTTAATGTTTATTGTGCAAAGAACTCAAAAGTAGTAGTTAACGTCTATATTTTTTTGACGCTTTCGTGCGTAATATATTATTAGAATAGTTGTTAAAATATTAGAATATAAGATTTCTCTAAATATCTTGTATAAAGTACTTAAACTTTAGAAAGTAAAATTACGCATTTGTTTCTTGTACGCTTACTTATAAATTAAAAATATAGAAAAACTTAATTTATTGCAATTATAAAAGTTCAAATATTGCTTTCAAAATATATTAATACAATTTTATTAAAAAATAAGAGACAATATTGTTATTTTATTGTTTTTAAATAGTAGAACTTGTTAAGATATAAAATGCAACTTCTTTTAATTGTTTTTCTTCAAAATTTTTAATCAAAAATAAATTACTTTATTATTATAAAAAGTAAACAAATTTCGAAGATCTTGCTAGCTTAAAAGACGAAAAACTACTTTTAGCTTCTAATTATTTTTGCAAAATTGTATCAATTTAACGAAACAAATTTAGCGCTTTGAATCAATTCTAGAACAACATAATCTTTTAATAACGCTTAAAATTATAAAAAAAAAGATAATCAATCAAATTGAATAAAAATTTACTAGCAAAAAGAGCAATTAAAATATATTAATAATATTTATAAAAATATATGCTAAATTTAGGATATACAATAAGACTCAAACATACAATCGCATATTATTTCGATAAATTATAAGAAATTAACAAATAATGTCAAATTAAAAATAGCAATTTGTCTCTATTATTATGTCGAACTTTTAAAGTGTTATTTAATCTATTGTTAAAGAAATAATTGTAACATTAGTTTAACTTTGCGAAAACTTAATAGCGTTTTCGATAATATTAGATTTAAGACAAGCTCGAATAAAGACAATTTGCTTGTGTTAATAATATATATTAAAATCTATAACTTTAAGAATAATGTATTCGACACTTATTTACAAGATTATTAATAACGTCTTTTCGATTATACTTATTAGCGTCTTTAAATTAATTAATCGAAAATGCTTTATTAATTATCGATTTATTGCTTACAACTTTTATTTTGCTTTGTTATTTTAAAGACTATTAATAATTCGAATTTTGTTAAATTTGCATTAAACGCTCTAAGCAATACAAATATTTGCAATTTAATTTGCAATTTTTAGCGCAAAAATGCGAATGCAAATCTTGTAATTAGTATTGTGAAATAAAAAGTAAATTGCAATAGCAATTTTTTTGTTTAATTAGCTTTGCTTATTTATTGCATATAAAGTATAAAAAATAAAAATAAAAAAAAGTTTGTTTATACAAATACTAACAATCTTGTTAACAAAATATATTATTTAAATAAAAATTCTAGCGCTAGTCTTGTTTTTTAGATTCTTAATTTTGTCTAACTTGATCAATTAACAAAATTATAATATTGCGCACAAGTTTACTTTTAAGTAATTTTATTCTATTTTTTGTACATTTTATTATTATTGAAATACTAAAAAATTAAATTTTAACTTTTTTAATATAGATGTTTATAATTTCTATAACTTTGTATACTAATTAATGTAAATTCGAAAATTAATTAGTGCTTAAGTTATTTAAACATTCGATCAATTTTGCAAATTTACACGTTAGCTTTTACAAAAATCTTGAAAAAATAATTCTTACTTTGTTTGTATTTTATATATTTGTTAAACAATTAAATATAGAGTTTTTATCGAAACCTTATTAATGTTTTGCTTTGCTATAATTTTTTTATATAGAACAAGATTGCTTTTGAATGCGATCTCGAAACTAAAAAAAAAGAAAACTAAAGATAATAATAAGAAAGTATAATAGTATTGTTGTAACAAATTCGAGAATTTGACGTTATTATTTGTAGATATAGTGTTTAATACAAAGCATAAATTGATACTTATTAAATTAAATTCGTCGAAAAGATTAAAATTAATATATTTGTTATCTTTGTTTCTAAGTTGCTATTAAATCTTCTTTTAATTTTAATTATTTGTTTTTATTTTAAATATAATATTTTTAATTAAATTTAGACGTACATAATTTGTCTTTTATATTTAATTAACTTATATTATTAAATTTAAAGTTGCTACTATTAATAACAACTTTTCGTTATTCTTTTATTCTTTATCTTTTATTGTTAAGATCTTATTGTTAGAATCTTTTTAATATATTAGATTCTTGTAACAAGTTTAGCTTACTTAGCGTCTATTTTTGTTATCAACAATTACTAAATATTAAAGCAAGATATACTATATTAAATCTTGATTATTTAATATGTAGTTTTACATTGTAATATAATTATATATTAAACACTAATATTACTATATGCGTAAAGTTAAACTTTTCTTAGTTTAAATATCTACAACAATATTTAAGCGTATCGAACAATATTTTATTTAAAGAACTATTAATTATAGTTCTTTATATTATATTAGACAATTTTTAACTTTTAGATAACTTTATCTAATATGTCGAAATTCGAACGTAAAATTAAACGTTAATGCAAATTATAATATACAAATAAGTACAACGACAAACAAACTTTTTTACAAGTTTGTCGAACATACTTTATAGTAATATAGAAAAATATTGTCGATATCTTAAACAATGCTTTTTCAAAAAATAGAAAACAAACAATTAATAGCATTATTAGCAAATAATAGACTTTAAAGTTGACAAACAAAGAGCTATCTCTTAATTTTATTAATAACAAAATTGTTAAAGCACAAGCATAAAAGAAGAAGCAAACAAAATATTGGATCTATTTTGCTTAAAAGATAGAGATAACAATATTAATAATAAAATATCTAGACAAAAATGTAGAAATTGATACTAATATATAGCGATTATTGATTTTAAGCAACAAATCTCTCTTCGATTAATTAACAAATTATTTGAAATAAAATAAATCTTAATTAAGAAAATTTCGAAAAGTCTTTTTTGCTAAAGAAGATAAACTTCGACAAAGCGTCTTGTTTATTAAAGAAAATAAACTTCGATAAAGTGTCTTATTTGCTAAAAAAGATAAACTTTGATAAAGAGCTTTCTTCGCTAAAGAAAATAGACTTCGATAAAGAGTTTTCTTTGCTAAAAAAGATAAATTTCGATAAAGAACTTTATTTGCTAAAAAAGATAAACTTTGACAAAGAGTCTTTTTTGCTAAAAAAGATAGCAAAGATTGCAATAAAGATTGCGTTTAACACTTATTACTAATTAAAATCAACCAATATTAAGAAGAGATAAATTAGATAGTTTTTAAGTTTCTATTTGTAGATATTTATTACAAAGCGCATAATATTACAATTAATAGCTAAACATTAAATAAAATATTTATGTTCGATTTAAAAAGTATTTATATTTTATATACTAAATAGTCTTGTTAACGCGCGCTAGATCTTTCTAGTTATGCAACAATATTTAAAAATTGTATAAAGAGTATAAAACAAATAAGATCAAATATTTAACATTATATTTTGTTACTTATTTGCACAATATCTTAACTATAAAATTAGCATAATAAATTATATATATAATAGAAAAATAATAGAGCTTAGCTTTGCGCAAAAAATTGCTCTTAATTTTTTGATTTTTTAAAAAAATTTTATTGTTAAGAAGAGATAGCTTGTATTTAAGTTCTTAAGCTTTAAGAATAAATAACTCGATTTATTGTAATTTTGCAACATCTCGATTTTAACATTTAAAATAATTGTATTGTATTGAACAAATTTCAAGTCTAACTTAACAATTTAAAGAACAATTATGTTATCTCGAAAACAACACAAGTATAAGTCGAAAACAATCTAAATAAAGAACGACAAAAATATTTAATTTGTCGTAATATTTTAATTTAAAAGCAACAATACTATTATAAAATAAAACAAAATCTAAATTGCGTTTAAAGAGCTTACGTACGTCTAAATAAAATACTATATAAAATATTTTTTTATTGTAAATCTTGAACAAAAGAGATATTAAAGAAGCGTTTAAATATAAAAGACTTAATTTTAAAGCTAAAAGCAAAGATAAATTAAATATTAAAACTTAAATCTTTATTTGTTATTGTTAAGATTCGATTAAAGTTTATAGATAATATTAAAGATACATCTTTAGCAAAAAGCTCGCAAACTTTGAAGCAAAAAAATGCTATTGTTGTTATATACTTCGTTAAGTTTTACAAGAAGTAATCGAGAAAGCTTTTATATATATTAGATAACTCGAAAACAAAGCACAATTGTATTATAATTTCTCTTTCTTAGCGTTAAATAGATTATTTGATTTTTATAATTTTTTTACGTAGTTGTTTGTCTAAGTCTTAACGTTAAACGCTTGCTCTTTAATTGCTTTTTAAAGTAATTAAGACAATCGATTAAACTAATTAATAAGCGCTTTTTTAAACAAGATAGATTTTTCTTTTTTGTAAATAAGAGCAACATATATCTATACTCTTTATAAAATGTTAATACTATATTATTTCTTCTATTTCTTTTGTGTTTTTTGTCGATCTTTTTTGGCAAAATTGTCTTAAGAAAGCTTTTTTGCTTATTATATATTGCGAATTATTGTTTATTTAATTTAGCAACTATACTTTAAATTTTGTCGATCTCGACGTTATTATATATATTGAACGTTTTCTACAACGCAATGCCTATTTTAATCAAAAATAATATATTGTCTTTATAAAACTTTGTATATACTTTAGCAAGTATAAGTTTTCAATCAAAGTTAAGATTTAATTAAGAAACAATAGTAGTTTCTAATTGTAATTGTAACAATAGATTGTTACGAAAATTAAACTTAAACGTTTTAAGTACTAGTAAATTAGATACTAGATTTATAATTTTTGTTAATTTGAATATTACTAGATTTGCGATCTTTGTTAATTTGAGTATTGCTAGATTTATAATTTTTGTCAAATTTAAATAGATTGCATTAGATACTTTAATATCTATTAATTTTGTAGCATTATTATATTGATAAAAACTAGCTTTCTTAAAAGAAATTAAAGAGATTTATTTAAAGAAACTTTAAAAAATAATATCGTAAATAGTTAAATACAATTTTTTTTTTTAATATATTGTAAATTTCTTTTATAAAGAAGTTTTTTTGCGCAATTTCGTAAAAGTCTTTATGCGATTTTTTATATCTATTGTGTAAAGATATCTTTAAAGATATCTTTCTTTTTAGAACGATATTTTGTACTAATTTTTTATTTATTTTAACTAGAGTTTGATATATTCTTTTAAAAGAATTACTATATGTCGCATCTAAAATATTATAAAGATCTAACAATCGTACTTAACGAAAAAAATCTATTGTTATTTGCACGTTCGAATTCTATTTTTGCGTTTTCTTAATTTGCTTTAATTAAAAATTAAGTTTCGCAATTAACTAAATTATTTTTTAATAACATTTATTGTTTAAAGCTCGAACAAAAGACTTCGATTTATTTATGTTCTTTTAAGAACAAATAGCAATAAAATTAGAAAAATGTCGCTATACAAATATCTACAATTGGCGATATCTACTTTTAATTGCAATTTTTTCGATTTTAAACTAAATATTAAAGCATAGATTACGCGTCTAAATCTATACAAAGTTGTATACAACTTTAGTATTAATAAAGCTCTTGCGAAAAGCTTTTCGAATTGTTAATTAACAAAATAAAGAAAGTAGATTACGCATAATCTTTGTACATAACTTTAATTACTTTGTATTCTAAAGAAAAGTATACAAAAAAAAATTATATTATTACATCTTAATCGATTCAAAATCTCGAAACGTACAACAATATTAATAATTATAAAAAATAATATTCTATTGTATATTTAATCTTTTACAAAAGCTCGATTAATTGTTAAGTAAATTAGACATCGTATTTGTAGCAACTATATTGTACAAAAATTCAAAAAAACAATATTATTTTTTTAATTTGCAAGTATAGAGCTCTATATTTTCTAAACGTAACTTAAGTAACAACAAAACTTCTACTAGTTAATCAATATTACAATACTTAAATTAAACTTTTATAAATACTTATCTTTAAATATTTTAAATTTAGAAGTCGATAAAAAGTTTTAATTTGCAAGATAGATCAAAGTTCTATATATAATAGAAGTTGATTTAATATTGTTATAAATTATCTTAGTTTCTATCTTTATTATAATTGCTTCAAATTCTTTTGTTTGCATTCAAAGAGTTAAAAGAATTAATATTTTTCTTTATCTTTGTTATTCTAGCGCTAACTTATGCGCAAATAGCAATAGATATCTCTATCGCAAAAATTGCAATCGTTAATATATTTTTTGCGTAAATTAATTTCGATACTTTTGTTTAAATTTGTGTTTCTATATTTTTAATTAAGAGATCAACAACTAGTTGAAAAGCAAAACACTAACAATTAAAATATAGATTTACAATTTATTATTTATTATTAAAAAAAAGAAAGTTTTTTGTTGCAATTATACAATATTTATTGTAAAAATATTGCAAAAATATACTTAATAGAAGCTTCAATATTAATAAAATTTGCTAATCTAAAAGCTTGTTGCTATTGTTTAAATTAGAAACTTTAATGCTTTTTTGCAAAATCTTTTTGTTAATTATTGTTAATATATAATAATTTAATTCTAAATACAAACAATTTTTGAAATCGAAAATTTATATTAAACAAACAATATTCTTGTTATTTAAGTAAAAATCTTTTTTTATTTTGCGTTGCTTTAGCTTATTAAATTATAAATATCTTAAATAAATCTTAATAAAATTTAAAAACTTAAGTACTTTTTTTTAAATTGTTTTGTTTGTTTTTTTAATATATTTGACATATTTTTTTGCAAAAATTTAACTTAAGATAAACAAATATTTTTTTAACTTTTTTTTTATATTAATTGCATCTAATAATTGCTCAAAGTTTTAACATCTAATATTACAAAATAAATTTAACATAAATTCTTATAATTGTTTTCGATTGTTTGCGAAACTACTTAAGCAAACTTTTCGCACAACAAGTTTTTTTTTATTAAAGCTTATAATAAGATTTTGAAATTATAAATATAGTATCTTGCGAACATATTAATTAGCTAGAAATTAATAATTAAAAACGCAAGTATTTACACTTTGTTAATTGTATAACGCAAGTAATAAATTAAATAATTAATTCAATTGCACAATTTCTTTTATTATTGTTCTTTATTAATTAAAAAGTCAAAAGCACAACTTTACATAAAATATTTTTTTACAACAATATTCAAAAATATTGTTAAAAGAGCTTAGTTAATCTTTGTCTAAACTTCTTTTTACTTATATCGAATTTCTTATTATTGTTACTTAATAATAATTCTACAATTGCAATTCTACGTCAATCAAGTTCGACTTTATATCGCAACTATAGTACAATATTTTTATTATAAACAAATTGTTTATCTTAAGCAATTATTAATATACTATATATACGTTTTGTGTTTTTGTTGTCTAACGTAATTTGCGTTTTTGCGAATAATTTAAGTAGTTTAACAAAGACTAAAAGATATCTTAAAAGATAAATAAAATTAAGTATAATTTTAAGTCTATTAAAAAAGATTTAATTTTAAATTGTATTTGTTATGTCTTATAATATCGATATATTTTTTAAAAATATTATAAACTTTTACGATTTAAGCATTTAGTTTAATCTTAAAGACAATATATATTGCAAAAAAATCTTTCAATTTATGTTTTAAATTTGCATATCTTTTACTTAATTATTTTTTATAATTTATTATAAAGAATTAAAAGAAACTCTATTAATACAAATTAATTTATTATATTAAATGCGCATAGAAGTAAAAGTAATATTCTTAATTGTTTATTTACGTACTCTCTATTTTATTGCAATACAATATATAGTATATTACAATAACAAAGTATTTAATTTTCTTAAAAGCAATTAAAGAGACAATTTTATTAACATTAAATATTGTTAATATTTGTTTAAATTTCTAAAGTTAAAACTTAAGCTATATATAAATTTTAATAATTTAACAAACTTTATAACTTCTAGCATCTTAATAAATGCTTATTCTTCTAAAATATATTGTAAATTTATTTTAATATTGCTATATTAATTCAAGTTAACGCGCAAGCAAATTTTAAATTTATATTGCTTTTTCAAAGACTTTATTACAATTACTACTTTTAAGTTATTTTAAATTTTATTAACTTTGCAAACTTAACGCAATACTATTCTTAAAAAGTAGAGATTAAACTTATTTTACTTTTTAATTATATCAAATTTAATACAAAGAAAATTGCTTATATATATGTTAATACTTTAAAAAATAAACAATATTGCTAATAATATCTTTAAATACATTTAATTTGTTTATATTGTCTTCGAAAAAAATTAAAGTATATTTTTATTTATTAACATACAATTTGCGACGTTTATTTACAAATCTTTAAGATATACGTTTAAGAATTTAAATATTACTACGAAATTAAAATATGTATTCTTTGTATTAATTTAAATATCTTAATAGCTAAAGTTAAGTTTGCAACAATAAGAATAAAATTTCTAAATATAGACGACAATAGTATTTAAGAAATAATATTTCTAAAATTTTTATTTCTTTTATAAGACATTCTTAATTGCAATCTAATATTTTAAGACTATTTCGAACAAGTCTTTAATATTAGCTTAGATATTTTTTTGCGTTTTATTTTCTTAATATTGCTAATAGAGCAAGTAGTTTTATTGTTATTAAGTTGTTTCTAAAACATTAAAGTATAACTTGTTGTATTAAGATATTTAACAACTTTATACATCAATTCTTTGAAATATATTTAATTAAAGACAAATTTTTTTTGATTCGATTACGCAACTATTTTAGATGCTAAATTAGTAACAATTGCTATAATATTAAAAAGCTCGAAACAACATTAAAAGAGATATTTAATAAAAATATATATATATTTGATACTACGAAGACTATATTAGGGATTAAGATAGTTATAATAGCTACAATTATATTAGATATCTTTGCGTGTTTGTTTTTGAATTACAATAGAATTAAAAGAAAAGAGAAGAAGTATAATACGTTTTAAAGCTAATTGTCTCTAATTCTATTATTAATAATTTCAAGCTATATATATATACGTTTACGAGAACTTGATTGTAAGCTATATCTATAAAAGATATAAATACAATTATTATTTAGATTTAGGATATTTGAATTAACAAAAATAGCAAACGCGTAATCTCTATTGCTCTAATATATAAATCTCTCTACTTTAATCAATATCTAGAATTAATTATTTATATAGACTATTTTAATCGATCAATTTAAGCGACATAGACTTATTTCGAGACGAAGATCTAAAATATAACAATTTTGTTAATTTTGCGCTCTAGAAATGTCGCAAGATATAGAGCTCTTTTATAACTTTTAATATTATATTGTTATTTAAGATTAGCACAAAAGCTAACATGCAATTGTTAAAGACTTCTTACTTTTGTTACATATTTAATAATAACTTTATTTTGCAATTTTATCGATTATTTATATTCTCTTTAGATAGCGAACGAGTCTAACGAAAATTAATAAATTGTCTTAATAAAAACGTTCGAATTAATTATTTTTGTCTTAATATATTTTTACAAAAGTTAGAATTTAAATTGAATAACGTTAATTAAATGCACAATCTAAAAAGAATTGTTTAATTCTCAAATAATTATAAGAATCGAATTAATATTGCTTTTGTTTTGTTAATAACGTTTTTCTTCTTTAAACTTAAAAGTATGTTAATATTGCGAAATAATTGATATTTATACGTAGAAATACTTTGTTGTCGTAACAATTCGAAGACTACTATACAAATATTAGAATTTTTGCATAATCGTCGATCTCTCACCAAAAAACGGCAGCTAAAAGCGCCTGCCGTTTTTTGGTAAGAGACCAACGATTAGCTATAATCTAGAATTTAGCGTTAACAATATAATTGTTAATACTTTTAATGCAAACAACATTTGCAAACGTTGTCAACTATATTAAAAAAAAATTAAATTCTTTATTAGATATCTTAAAGATATTATAACAATCTATATTAATCTTAGCGCTATTAAGAAATACAAAATTAGCGAATTTTTACACAATATATTGTAATTTATTTAATAACAACAACTTAAAACAAATTTTGAGCAAATTAATTACAATACTTTTAACAAATAGAATTGTTAATTTTGTATTTTAGTACTAAACATAAATTAAGAACGCAAGCAAAAATTGTTTATCTTGCGAGACAATTCTAATAAGCGACAAAAACAGAATTAAGTAAAATTAATATATTTCTTGTTTGACGCGTATCTTAGACACAATATTAAGTAATATAGAAGTCTTAACTCTACTTCTTTAGTTTTATTAAGTAACATAAGATTATATTAAATAACACAGAATTATGCTAAGTAACATAAGATATGCTAGATAATATAGAATATACTAGATAACATAGAATATGCTAAGTAACATAAAATATGCTAGATAACATAGAATTATATTAAGTAATTAAGAATTATGCTAGGCGATAAGGATTTTACTTCTTTAGTTTTGCTAAGTAACAAGAAATAAATGTTTTACTCGTTAATAAAGTAGTATAATCTCGACGTCTTTATAATATGCACTTAGAAACTACTTTAGCAATACGCAATTATTTTTGTTGTTATCAAATTAAACTTGCGAGTTTTAACAAAACAATTTGCGATATTTTGCAAAGTTCTACGCGTTGTATTTTAGCATCTTACATAATATATTTTGACTTTAATTTCAAACAAATCTTAATTAATAATTAGCTTATTTATTATTTAAGAATTTGTATAAAAGAAGATAAATGCAATAGACGTAACGCGCGCAAGCTCGATATATAAGATCGAAGTCTTATCTATTATTACAAAAACTCAAATATAATTTTGCAATAAAGTTTCTTCAAATCTAGCAACATTATAAGCGAAAATTCTTAAATAATTTCTTAAATAAACAATAAGTATCTCGTAAATAACAAAGCTTTATTTAACGATTTTGCGACAACAAGAAACAATCTTTATTCGAAAATTAATACTCTTTTTATTAATTACAATTTTAGAGTAAATTAAAATTTTTTAACTTGCAATTTCTTTTTAATTTACAATTCTTAAATTAAGAACAATTGCATATTGTTAATAAACTATTTTTTTATTCTTTTAGCTAGTAGCAATTTTCTTGTTTACTATAATAGCAATCTTTTAATTTATAGTATTTTTTAGATTAGTAGTCTTCTAATTTATAGCATTCTTTAAATCGACAATTGTCTCTTAGTTAATATAATTTTTCTTAAAATCAAGCTTCTAACAAGCAAAATTAATAGATTTCAAAACAATTATTAGATTATTAAACAAGTTTAGTCGAAAAATAAATAAATTGTTTTTTTTACTAAGTTTCTTTAATTGTTTGCAATAGTTAATTTTTTTACAAATAATATCTTTAATTCTTTTTTAAAAAATTATAATTTTAGAGAACAATCTTTGATTACAATTGTTAGAAATAACTTTGTTCAAAGTTGTTATTGTAAACAACTAAAATATTCGAGCTACACAAACTATTGTCAATTACTTGTACAAAACTATAACAAGATATACAAACTATATTGTGCAAGTATTTTAGTTATTAACTTGCATAACTATAAATAAATCGAGTTTGTTTTGCTACAATTAATATATTAATTAGTAAAATATGCTTTAAAAGTTCTTAATTCGATTGTTATTTTTTATTAAAGCTAAAAATTCTTCGACTTGTTTTTATGCTTTCTATGTTAATATTATGTCGTACTTATTGCTTATAATTATCTTAAAGACAAAGCGTATTATTCGAAATACTAATTTAATAAAAGAGTTGCGCATTTAACGATTTCTTGCAAGTAAATAATAAAATAAGATACGTCTAAACGTTACAATTAATATATTGAACACAAAAGTTATGTTTAACAAAATTAAAGTATTACAATTTTTTAAGCAATATATAGATATACTTACGATTTCGAAGACGTCTTTGAACAACAAATGTTGTTGAAGAAATTAATTTTAAATAGTTAAGACAAATTAATTTCGAAATAATAAAATGCTTCATAAATAACTAAAGCATAAATAATTATTCTTTTATTTTGATTTACGCATTTTGTAATTGTTATAATTGTTGTAATATTATTAATAAAATAAGCTAAATTGTATTTACTTTAGAAATCTACTATATTGTATCAAGTTTCTCGAATTAACAATTAACTAAGCAATTTTTTAGCAACAACATTTCTACTTTTTTATACAACTTTAAATATATATTACAACAATATATTGTAATTAAACTATTTACTTAAAATCTATACTAAATACTTGTCTCTTATATTCTTAATTATAATTTTATAATTGTTTATTTTACATAGTTTTTAATTTTAAGTTATATTTGCTATCGCTTCGATATTTTTCAATTTAACAATCTCTACTAAATTATTATTATAAGGCGACAATTCTTGTTGCAATATTCTAATAGTCTTGAACACAATATATATTGTTTCGATATTAAATAAAAAATAACAACAAAGTTAAAATTTAAATTGTAACAAAAATTTGTTTTAAATAACTTTGTTGTACTTAACTTAAACAATAATAACAAAATATATATTTGTTGTTTTAGATATTAAGAATTGTTAGCATTCGATATATATATATATATTTGACTAAACTTACATAATAAAGAGACGAGAATAATTGATAAAAATATATATTTTAGATTTTAAAGAAACTACAAAGAACTTATCTTAAGATATCTTTTATAAAACCTCTTAATTCTTTTTTTTGTTATTAAATATAATTCGTTTATTTATTGTTAGATTTATAGTTAGTTCTTACATATTGTCTTACATATTATCTTACATATCGCTCTCTTTCTATTTAAACAAATTAACGATTTAACTTTTGCGATATTTAAATATCTTTAATTAAGAGAATTAAAAATTATTTAAATATTAATACAATAGATTTGTTCAACTATGCAATACGTGTATTATATTTAAACTATTTTACTTAAGCTTATATTATATATTATATAGTCTCACTAGTTTTTGCACTTATTAAATCGAAATTAACAAACAACTAATTGCTACAAAATAAATTAATAAATTTCTATTAAGTTTTACAATAATTGTCTCTCTTGTATTCGAAATTAATTGTTTTAATATAGTAGCTTTTAGCAAATTAACAAAGACTTCTAATTGCAAAAGATCTTTTAACAAGATAAAAAATTCTAAATAAATAAAGATAACGTTGTTTGTTGCAATCGCAAGACTCTAGAACTTGTTTGTTAATATAATAATTATTTTAAACTTGCGATAACTTTAGATTGTATTATTAATAATACTTAAAAAACAATTAGAGAACATCTTTAAGTTAACTAATGTGCTATTGATTAACTATGCATAGTTTATGCTTTTACTTGTTAAACATGTTATTCTCGTTTCAAAGTAATAGATTCTTGTAAGATTAAAAATATCAATAATGTGCGACGTTGTTGTTCGACTCTATATGCTCGTCGATATCTTAGTAAGCGCATCAATTGTTAATAGATTAAATGCGAGAATAGTAGCAATGCTTGTAAATAATACGTTAGTAATTATCGTAACATAAGAATAGAAAATCGAGAAAGCAATATAAAGTTTTATAGTTGTTGTCGCAATTATAGATGTTCTTGCATTATCTAACGTGCTAAAATAAATATCTAGTTCAAATAACAAACTATCGTAATTAGAATTACAATTAATAAAGTTATTATTAACAAAGAACGTAAACAATACAAATTTAACTTCGATTAATTTTACTAATTTGTTCGACACTTAAGCGTCGACAATCTTTTGCGTTGCTATATAAATAGCAATAACAAACAATATTACAAATTCAAAGCAAGCAAATAACATTTTTGTAATAGTAAATAAAAAATCGAAGAATTTTTAATAATATACAATAGTAATTTGTTACAAGAAGCAATTTGAGATTTCTAGCATCTTTAACTAAAAGAGTAAAATAGAAATCGTATCTTTTATAAGTATCTCTAGTTGTTCTATTATTAGACGCGCTTATATATAGAGGCAAAAGATTTTGTAACAAAACAAACGTAAGCGTTAGATCTTAATATAATAGTAATTGATATAAAACGTTTAGTTGTCTATATTATATTTTAAAATTTAAAATATTCTTATATAATTAATTAATTTAATTATAGAAAACTTTAGCACTTTTTCTTAAATATATAGTTAATATTTATATAATCGATTAATTTAATTATTAAAACACTTAATACTTTACTTCAAGTATATATTTAAAAAGTTATAAATTCTTTCGAATTTAAATTTTATTATTAATATAGCGTTTGTATTAAATAGAAATCTTTTTATATTAATTGTTACTCTTAAGTTCGAGAATTATATTTCTAAAATAAATAAAAAGACAAGCATCAATATAACGTCTATATTAAATAGAAATCTTTTTATATTAATTATTACTTTTGAACTTAAGAATTACACTTCAAAAATAAGTAAAAAGACAAATATTAATATAACGTCTATATTAAATAGAAATCTTTTTATATTAATTGTTACTCTTGAATTTAAGAATTACACTTCAAAAACAAGTAAAAAGACAAAAAAAAAACAATTATAGCGCAATAAATTTGATTAAAGCGTAAAAAAACAAAAAAACAAAAAAATTAAACAAAAGACTATTATTAACAATATTAATATACAACAAGATCTCTTAATATCGCAAATTAATTCTAATTCTCGAAGTTAAAATTCTACTTTTAAGTCGAAAATAAAGCAAAATTAAATTAATAAAAAGAGAGTTATAATTGTTGCAATTAAAAGATTTAAAAGCAAGTTAAAAGTAAATATTTTTGCTTCTTTAAAGTTTTAAACGACAATTTACAAATTAAAAGCAACAAATACGTTAACTTCTTAAAATTTAACAATCTACAAATTGAAAGCAAGTTTATTTGCTTTTTAGAAACTTAATGCAAAGATTGTTTCTTATATATCTAAGACAAAAATATTTGTTTACAAAACGTTTCAACTATTTAGCATTAACGTATTTTAGAAGAAAACAAAGACTTTGTCTACAACAATTTAAAGATATATAGTAATTAATATTATAAATAAAGATTATAGCAATTCGTACGCAATATTAAATATTACTCAAAATTAAACAAAGACTCAAATAAAAACAACAATAAGAAAACTTCTTTTACTTATATATTTTGACAAAAATAGTTACGAGTTAGCGAATGCAACTTTTCTAAATAAGTTCTTAATTCTAAACAACTTTGCAAATATTTAATATTTTAATTAGTTATTAAGAAAGCGACAAAGAAGTTAAATTTAAAAGATATTGCTTTTGCTAAGAACGCATACAATAATAATAAGAAAAACTTAACAAATAACAAATTAAAAGAAAATCTAATAAATTTCGACAATTTCGAAGCGTCTCTATTTGATATGTAACGCATCAACGTATATAGAGAAACTACTAGCTTTTTAATATAATTAGCTTAGAATTTGCAATTTAAATTAACTATTAAAGAAATTAATCAAATTAATAATCGCATTGTTGTGCGCAATATTAAGATTAATTTGCTTAAAAAAAAAAAATATATAAATTATTAAAACGCAATTCTTTAAAATTTTTATAAAACAACACAAGTTACTTTTGAATCAAACTATTTTGTTCGAATTCTACAATAAGATTGTTGTGCTAACTAATTTGTTAAAAAGATATAACGAACAACAAAAATATTCGAATAATTGAACATTAATTGTTTCGAATCTTTCTATATCGAAGATCTAAGAACTATTAGATATATCTATAACGTTAATAGAAAACAAACAACTTAACTCGAAGTATTGTTCTATCAATAGCTTTTATTGTCGTTTAATAACTAGTTTCTTAAATAACAAATCTAATTCTTTCTTCGATCGTGCAAGAAGCGTAAGAAAATCAAGAAAGACTTTTTTTTCTTTGTTTAATTTAAATAGCAATTTATTTTCTTTATTTGCTTTTAACATTTTGTCTTCAAAGAACAAAGCAAAGACGCAAAATAAATTTCGTTTTTCTAATAACGTTACAATAGAAGTTGATCTTTAAATAACAAATTAATCTAACGACTTTACAAATTAAGACAAACTTATATTTGTTAAAAGAGCTAATTACGATTCTTATATAGTAGTAAATCGAAAGATTAATTGTTACTCTTATTATAACATCTATTTTGACGCGACATTTAACAAAGAAGTTGCAACAAAGTAGCTAAAAAATAGCGATTTCTCGAGTTTTAACATATTTTAAAATTAAAAAGTTTAAAAAATTAAATAACTTGTTTAACTAATTGTTGTTCGTACAATTTCTCAAGAATCTTTTGATCGATTAAACAAAAAAATCCAATTCTACATAATAGAATTCTTAAAAAATCTCTATATAATTTTAAGATTTATATTGCTAAATTTAAAAAACAATAGTTTGCAAATTTAAGATAAAAAAGATCGAATTCTTAATAGATAAAGAAGAAAGCTTTACAATAAGTTGAAAGATTTCAAAAGCTTTAATTTGCATTCTAATATATCGAATGCTCTTACATCTAACAAGCGCAAAAACATGTTATAACTAAAATCGAATAATAATAAGAAGAATAAAAAGAAGAATAAGAAGAAGAATTCTAATAAGAATTCTAATAAGAAGATGCTAGATGTTAATAAGAACGAAGAAGACAACAAAAACGAGACAAAACTTTCTCTTTAAATAGAAGATCAAGTAATATATCTATTTTTACAAATATAGTAGATAGAGCGTTTGCTACGAGTTTGTCGTTATTATATTTGATAATATTTAGCACACAATAATTAGTTATTATCGAAAATATATATATAATTACTTTATAAGTAGATTTTTGTTAATTTCGAGATGCAAAGATATATTAAATCAAGATTTCGAAACAAGAAAATTAAATTTAAATCTTGTCAAAAATATAACTTTGTTTATTTCTATTTTTTAAACTCTTCAGATTCTTTGTCGTCTTATTAGTCGCTTCTTTTTTAGCAACTTCATTTTATTTTAGAAAATAAACAACAACAACAAAACAAAAAAAAGCAAAAAAAGCAATAACGCGTAGACGAAAAAAGAGCAAAGCATTGACAAAAAAAATTATAGAGAACGTAAAGAAATAACGAAGCAAGTTGCGACAATTTTAACAAAAATAATTAATTCGTTTATAAGAGTTGACAAAGCATTAGACGAGTAAGATGCAAACCATAAAGAATTAAAAGTTATATCGAAATTAAACTTCGAATATCTTCAATAAGATAGTTTAAAAGACTATATATCCTAAAGCTAGCTTCCTAGATAACAATAGATTAAAGTATATAATTAGAAGGAAATTTGTAGACAATCTACGTTTATTAAGAGATTTTGTTAAAGTAATTTGTTGTTTGTTCTTTTAAGTCGCTTTATAGTAGCTTTATACAAACTATTAATAATTCTATGTTTTCAATACGCGTAAAGCGTCTATTGTTCAATATCTTTTTTTAGCTTTGTATCGAGAAACTCTAAGATAGAATCGCATTAAAACAATTTTAACAATACAACAAAAGCGTAAAATTCTATCAAAATATATAGCAAATCTTTTTTCTATATATTGCGATCTTCTAAAGCGAGCAAAGTTAAAAAACAAATAAAGATTTATTTTAAATTTAAGAATTAAATATCTTAAATATCGTCGAAATTACAAAAGATTACTAAAGTTAAAATAAGCTCTTTAGAACTAAAATTAAATTTAAAAGTTTAAAAAAGTTTTATACTAAATTAAGCTTTAGTATTTGTGTAACTTTAACTACTTAGCAATTTTATCTAAACTTAGTTGCACTCTTTAATAAAATATATAAAATACAAAATTTTTGCGTAAAATAGTTAACGAAAGTTTAAGAAACGTTTACGAAGATATTTACTATATTATTGTTAGTTTTCCCAAAATATACAAGATAGAGTATAGATATTTGCAAGAGAACGCGATTTTGTTTCTCAATTAATACACAAATTAGTATCGAACTTATATTTGATAATTTCTATTAATATTTAGTCTAAATATTGTAAAAATATAATATTATATATTATAAACTCTTTTTGTAGATATCGAATTAACAATAATTCTTATAAATAATTAACGCAACTTATTATTTTGTAGAACAAGATTATCAAATTTAAATTTTTAGAGATTTGAAAGATTTTCTTTTTTTGAAGAAATTTAATAGCGCTTTTGAAAATTGCATTTAAAACAAAAAAAACTTAGCAACAAATAGATATTTTACAATAGAATAAAGTTTGCAAATGCTTGCATTAAGAAGTTCGAAAATATTATATTGTTTATATAAATTAAAAGTATTCTATAAAGCAAAACAAATGTCTAATATTAATATTGTGCCAATATTTTATTTGATAGCACGTCGTTATATTAATTGTAAAGATTATAAAGTTAAAATGTCGACACAAAAGATACAAGAAATTCGAAACTATATTGTAGTATTTTTTTCTATTATTTTTTGTCAATTTAATCAAAAATTAACACAAGCATGTTGCAAAAATATTTTAAAAAAAACTATAAAATTAAGTTCTTAATAACATTAGTTAAAATCTTCTAATAAATACTATTAAATAAAGTAGCGTATCTTTATCTAGCAATAAATTGTTTTCGCACAAAATAAATCTTGCATAATTAACAACTTATTTTATAGACAAATTAAAGAGTTTTTGAAGAATAATATTAATTGCTTAATAATTAAGTTTTACTAGAAATAAATTAAAGTAATTTCGAACTCAAATTTATTCAAAATATAATACAACTCTTTGATAAATAAATTATTAGTATTCTTTATACGTTAAATTATATAATGCTTGTTAAATTCGATAATTGTTTAATTAAAATATCTAGAGTTTAAGATATAAGTTTAAGACAAAATACACAATAGTCTACTTTCAAAACTACAATTAATTACTTCTAATTATATAGATTTTTACAATATAGCTCGTTGTATATATGCGTGCATAACAAATATAATATCGACAAATACTTGTATATAATATCTAGCTAAAATAGCTATAGTAGATAAGAAGATTTAATAGCGTTTTTGAGAAACAAAATATTAAGAAATAGTTACAAAATATTATCGCAACTTAAGAGCTACAAATTTTTTATACAAAAATATTAAAAGAGAGTTTCGAAATAGATTTTATTATTTTTGAACTTTAATTGTTACGTTAGCAAATAACGTTTAAGATAGAAGATAGCGCTAGAATAAAAGTATTTAATCAAATTGATCGTACAATAAATTAAAAATAGCTTAACATGTCTTGTATAACAAAAGAAATTAAAAGATTGTATATTTGAATTGTTATTAAACAAAAGAAGTTTACAAATAATCTAATTTAATATAGCGCAAGTAACTCGATAAAAAGAAGATTTATTAAATAGAATAATTCGCAAAGCATCTCTTTAATATTCTTCAAAATACAACAATTTTATTATAAATATAATAGCGTTAATATAATTAAAATAAGATAATTTGTTCAAGTAATAAAATCTTTGCTATTAAAATATAATAAATTATTATTATTGTCAAATACTATACAACTTATATTTTCTCGATTTAACATATCTTTTTACGTTCTTATTTATATATTTTTGACAAGAAACTCCAACATTATATATAAAACAAACTTGATTCGAAAAACTTTAATTAAGACTTATCGAACAAATTCTATTTTAAGTTAGCGAGTTATATTATTTACAATATTAAGATATAATTAGTTTTTAACAAAAATTGATATGTCTTTTTTGCTATATCTTTCGATTAATAATTAAGCAATTAGAAACAAAATGTTAATCAAATTATACGTTCTTAATTATAGCATCAACTATATATCTTTTTAAAAACCTTGTATTAAACGATCTCTAAATATGTAACTCGAATAATATGTAAGTCGAAGCTTGTGTCTTCTATTATTTAAATAATATAATAAAGAAGAAAAAGCTAACAACGCATCGCGACAACATTGCGATACAAAAATTAAAATCTATCTTACAAAATAATAAGAAACAAAGAAGCTAGCAATGCATTGCGACGTTGTTGCAACAAAAAAAAGAAAATAAAGAAGCTTAACGTATTGCGACAAATAATCTTAACTATAACTCTTTAATATCTAGCTCGCGATAACTATTGCAAGATTTAGATAAAAAATCCCTTGCTATTTCCATCTAGAAATCTAAAGGTCTTCGCGTCCTTAACGCATATATATTACTTTATTCCTAGTTATTATTAATTTAACTTCTAATTAGATGTTACGCTTGCAATAGTTAGAACATTTTATCGTTATACAACGACAAAATAGCTTAAAGAAACAATCTAGACTTTTGACTTAAAATTGTAGACTAATAAATATATTACGTTTTGATTAATATATTGTGCTAAACAATTTTACTTGCTATTAACTTTTATTGTTGCTACGACTTAAACTTGTAAACGCTATAATAATGTATAATAATAATATATATTTACAACGTTTGTAAACAATATTGTTTAATAAAAATTTATAATCTATGCAATCTTTAAGAGATAAAAAAATCAAAAAAGATTCTTTTATGTTAGATAATACAAAGCGTATTGCGTTGTAGCACGTTACTTTCTTATTAAAATAAAAGAGATTATTTAAATAAAATATCTCGATTTAAATCTCTATATATACGACAATAATTAATAATAAAAAGCTATAAAAATTTTCTTAAAATTAAAGTGTATTTTTGTTCGAAACTATTTTTTTTAAACTTTAATATTCTTTTCAAATTTACAATGTCTTTAGTAATCTAGCAATTTAATAAATTATATTAATTATTTAAAAAGCATTATTAACTTTATTATGCGTAGAAAAGAATAAAACAAACTTTGTTATAATAATTTTCAAAAGTTTAAACGTCAAACTATTAAATATATTTTTTATGCTTTTGCGATCAATCTTTGTAATAAATTTTTGTTGTTAAAGATAAACTCTAAAAGTCTTTTGAATAAGTTTTGCGCAAAAAGATTAAAGCAAATAATTTAAACAAAGAATACTTATAATAGATAATATTGCTTAATATTTTTATTAGTCTATATATAAAGTATGTGTGTTAATAGTTAAGACTTACTTGTAATATTAGAATTTTAAATAAAGAAATAGAAGCTCTAGTATATTCTTTAAGCAACGTTTATTGTAGAACGAATTCTACAAAAAGAATTGAAGTCTACAAAATACAAAGTACTATATATATAATTAAAATTGTTTTAATAGAATTGATTAAATTTGATGCTATAATAATAAAGAAAAAATCTTAGAAATTTACAAAAAAAAAGAAAGAGACAATTGTTATTATAAAATTAATTAGCGTTAAATTTATTAAGATTGTTTATTTTAAAAATATTGTTACAAGAATAAAATCTCTTAAAATTCTATATTTCGTTGTTTGTTTAATTGTATAAGTGTAGTTAAAAAATGTTAAAATTAAAGCGATATTTAATAGTAATGCGAAAATCAATTGTATTAACAAAGATTTTACGAACAAAATTAATTTAGTTATTTAACAAAGTGTTTCTCTCTTACTAATAAAAGTTACGAAAGTACGTATTTGTTTCGAAAAAATAATAAAAGATGCAAAGATATTAATTAAAAAAGTAATAATTTATACTCTTATTTTTGTTATTTCTTAATTTAATTACGAAATTCTATTAGATCGATCTTTTTAACAAAGTGTTTAAATAAGTTTTGTAAATATAAACAACAACTTTTTAAAATTAATAATTTATTTTAAAAACAAAGCAAAGCGTATTAGTATTTTAGAAATATTTGTTAATTACTTTAATAACAAGAATAAGAACGTTATATTCTTAGAGAATTCTTTAAATCTTTAGATAATTGTTCAATTAATACAATTGCTCGACTTCGCGAATTTAATTGCAAGAAATCTTTAAAAATAAAGATTAAAATTATTAAAATAACAACGTCTCAAAATAAAATTAAAAGAAAAAATTAACAAAATTTTAATTAATTAGAGTAGATAAGTAGCATTAGCATTTGTTTGCTTATTAATATAATTAATTAAAATTAAATTAATATTTAAATTAATATTATATTTCGAATATTTTAAGAATTATTAATAATTCGAACTTTTTAATTATGTATTATAAAAGAGACTTTTACTATTTAATTGTTTAAAAAGTTCGATATTCTTTGTTAATCTTTTATTGCGTCGCGCTTATTAATTTAAATAAATACAATATATAAGTAAAAAACTCAAAAAACAAACTTAATAAATATAAATAATTTAGATAATTCTATTTTAGACAAGTATCTAAACTAGAAAAAAATGTTAAAGTTATTAATTACAAAGAATTTTTAAAAGAAATTTAACGAAAGATATAATCTTTTTTTAATGTTTAAGTTCTTAAGTATTAAATACGACTCTCGTTTTATTAAGAAACGCATTTAAAAGCTAATTATAAAGTTCGAACTTTTTTTGCAAAAACAAGAACTCTTAATTACAATGCTCTTTAATTGTAAAATTGTCTTAACGTAAAACTTTGCTAAAATAAACAAAATTAGATTAGAGATTATATTTAATTAAAAAATTCGCACTATAAAACACAAAATATAACAAGTCTTAAAATTTTTAATTTCTTAAGTATTAAATTTTATTATAATTAAGATACTAAAGAAACGTTTTTAAATAAATTTGCTAAAATACTATTATAATTTCTATCGAAATTCTTGATTTTTAATAAATAAAAAAAAGAAGAATAAGTATTGCATAATTAATACAATTATAAAAATAAATAAAATAATTGTTTAAAATACTAATATATCTTCTAATATCAAAGAGTTTGTAAAAGAGTTTGTCGAAATAATAATTGCGTTATTAATTAATTTTTTTTTAAAATACAATTAAATAAGTCTTGCATTAAAGAGTTGCAATCTTATTGTCTTTATAATTTCTTTTAAACTACTTAGAATAACTTGTTTATTACAAGATGCTACTAATTCGATTGCTTAATTTGTAAAAATTATAATATATATTTTAAAAAATTTTCTCGACAAATATTGCTTATTTGTAAATAACATAAATGTAAAAGAATTTAAATCAAATTATAATAACAAAAAGACAATACTAAAGATTAAACTATTTGTTTTGAAATATATTTAATAATTGAATGCAATATTAATAAATGTAAAATTATCTAGATGCATTATATTTGACGAAAAATCTTAATTTTGCAAGTTAGAAATTAAAATTGTCGATTTTATATATAATTTTAATAAACGATCTTTTAATAGCATTAAAATTATTAAGATTGTTAAATAGTTATTGTGCAAAAATGTTTTTGAAGTTAAAATCTCTATAAAAGTATACGTCTATTATCGAATTTAAATGCTAAAGTTTGTAATAATTGCAAAGTCGATTTATTGTTTATTTAAAACAAAATATATCTTTGTATAAAACGTCGAACAACAAGATGTTATAAATAAAATAAAGATTGCTTTAATAAATGCATCGACAATGCGCATCTTAAATTACTTTATTTTAATTAACAAAATTATTTTAATTATAGATTCTAGTTTAAAAGATTAAGAAGTCGTATTAATGCAAATTGATACAATAACAAAAAAAAGTATTTTTTACAATATAAAAGTAAGTTTTAAAACGAATAAAAATTTTGATACAATGTCGAAAAGCAAAAATTTCGAAGACTTATAAAATTTTTAAAGAAAATGCGATTTTAGTTATATAAGATTCAATTTACAATTAAGATCGATGCAAACATTTTAATAATTTAATTTAATTGTTTTGCGACAAATCTATCTAACGCTTTAATAACTCGTTAATTAACTTAAATTTGTCTTTTCAACTTTGATATATAATATATATTTAATTAAAAGCATATAACAATTAACAAACTTTCAAAAAGATTAAAAGAGTTGTTCAACAATGTCGACAAAATTAATAAGAAAAATATTGATAATTTTATCGACAATTAGTTAAATTGTGTTTGCGTTTATCTCGCACAAATAACAATATTAAAAGAGAACAAAAACATTTTTAAAGACAAATATTTCGATAAATTTAAACAAATTGTTTGATATTTAACTTTGTTGCGAAAATTAAATATAAATTAAAAGAATTTTCGCAAATTTAAGAATTATACTCTTAATTTTTTAGTAAAAGAAAAGCGTTTGTTTTGAAAAATAAATAAAAATATGTCTTTGCGTAAAGTAGTAAATCGAACGAAAAACAAAAATCAAATTGTAGAAAGCTTATATAACAAAAATAATTATAAAGAAAAAGAAAGCATTTATCGACGCGTTGCAAATTAGTATTAATAACGAAATCTATTTAATTTTTGCAAAAAGTATGTTGCAAGTTGCAATAAATACTAGCGAAAATTTTTTAACAAACAAAAAAAGATTATGCATTCGACTTATATCTTTAATTTATAAAAAAAGATTATTATAAATTGCATTTATATATTAATTGTAGAAACGTTTATTAAAGTAGATTTAGTAGTTGTTCAAAATAATTTAACAAAATAAGTAAAAGTTAAGACAATTTCGAATTTTAAAGCATTTGTTATAGTAAAGTTTTTATAAAAGAATATTTTTTACTAATATAGATATGTTAAGAAGATAATTATAAATAACAAATTCAAAAATAAAGTCAATATAATAATTAAATTTCTAAAGAGATATAACGTTAAAAAAGTAACAATATTAACTCATTATTCACAAACAAATAAAATAATAAAAAGAGAGCACAAACTTATTGTTAATATTTTGTTTAAACTAATTAAGAGAGTCTTTACAAATTAATTACAATATTTGTACGCAATATTATAAATTAATAGAACAACAATTTAAGAATTTATTAAAAAGATATTGTTTTGTTTTGAAGTTTAAATAGGAAGTTGTGTTGTCAATTAAAATGAAGTATTTAATTTAACATATTATAAACTAAAAGAAAGTTTATTTAACAACAAATCTATTAACGTTGCGAGCAAAACAATTAGAAAAAAGAAATAAAAATGTCTAAAAAGCAATTTTGCGTCTTCGTTGTTTCAAAGAAGCGAACAAAAAACATTCGATAATAATTATTAGTTATTAACGCGTTTATTTTAAACTAAAGATTTGATTTTATTATATAATATTAAGTTCGATAAAAAATATAATATAAAATTATTCTTTTAATAATTAAACTTTTTTAAGATAAAAAAAGAAAACAAAACTAAAGATTTTTATGTTTTAAAAAAAGTTAATTAAACGAAACTTAAAAGTATTTATTCAAAAAATCGATTAAAAAAATATATAAAAAGAAATTAGAATCTTTAAATCTTTACAAAGTCGAAAAACAAAAATAAAAAAATAAAAAATAATTTTATATAAGAGACAAAAAATTAATTTAGTTAAAGCAACAAAAGATTGTTTGCAATTATTATATTATTGTTATCTTATTACGATTATTTAAATTACATAGAAATTTAAAAAAAAAATTTAAAAAAAAGAAAAGTTGCGATCTTTATATTTGTTTTATTTGCAAAAGCTTTAATATAAAATTTATTAATTTATAAATATTAAAAAGTAATTTAATTACGCAAAGTAATTTATAAGACATTATAATTTCAAACATTCGAAAAAATCAAAAAAAAAAACAAAAAAAATAAAAAAGTCGAAATATTAACAATTTCGATTAATTAGAAGCAAGCGAATAGCATTAGTATTTGTTTGTTTACTTTAATTAATTAAAATTAACAATTAAAAAGCGATCTAAAAGCATTAATAGCAAGTCTTAATTCGAAATTCTAGAATTTTAAGAATTTTTTCAAATTATAGAGAACGAGTTTTAATTATCTTTTACGTAGTATTTTTTGACAATAAAGATAGCGAAATTATACGTTAATTATATTAGTTTTATACTTGTTTACAAATTAATATACGAATAAATACTAACATAGTTTTTTTACGTAATTAAAGATATAAAAATTGCAAACGACAATTAAGTCTAGAAGTAAAAAAATTTTGCATTTAAAATTTTATGTTTGTTAAATATTTAAAACAAGTTATTGCTTTATTTATTAAAATACAACAATTTAATAATTTGATTCTTTGTTTATAGAATTCTTTTTTTTTTATTTATTATTTTTGTATAAATCTTTCTTTATTAAGTTTGTGTTATAATAAATTTAGAGCAACAATTACAAGATACTAGACGTAAACAATCTTTTGCGAAAGAAACTTCTTAATCTTTACTAAAAATTTAAAATTAAGAACAAAAATTATTATTTATGTCAATAAGAAAATCTTGTAAAGAGCGACAACTTGCATTTGCTAAACAAGACACAAATCAAAATTTAATAACGTTAATATATTTTTTTCGTAATTAAAAATCAACTCTTTTAATTGAATTATTTTAAGCACAAAATTAGTAAACATTATTGCAACAATTATAAACGTTATAGCATTAAACTTTTTAGACTTAAACTTAAATTAAATTGCGAAAAATAATATTTTAATTTATAAAAGACAATTTAACTATTAAGAATTGTGTCTATATTTAAGTAGTTAACATTTTACTTTAATGTAATAAAATTACTAGCAATAAAAAAAAAATATTTAAAAAATCTTCGAAACATAGTTCTAAATATCTTAAAAATAATTAAAAATTAAACGCGAGATTTGTAACAAACAATTAATAAAAACGCTCAAATATTAATAAGTAACTTATTATAGCAAAAATTGAAAAACATAATACAAAAAATTGATTAAAACAAAAAACTACAAATTCAAAATAATTAAATTTAATTTCGCAAACTATAATTATCAAAAATTGCAAGAATGTTGTTTAAAAATATAGATTAATTAATTGTTAAAACAATATTGCGAATAGTAAAGAAGCGTTAAGATTTACAAAGAATTTTGAAGAAATTAAATCGAATTGTGTACAATTAACTTAAATATCGTACTATAGAATTAAAACGCATTGCTAACTATATAATCGACAATTATAACAAAATAAATATTAAAAAGTTTAAAAATATAATAGCGTTTATTGAACAAAAGCTTTTGAAAATTAAAATAAAAAATTATTTTTAAAAATATAATTTAATAAGAATTTTAAATGCGAAGCTAAAGAAGATTTGTCAAATAAAAGTTCAAACAATTTTGTCTTCTTTTATAAAAAATGCAAAGAGAGCGCAAACTTAAAGCAACAAATAGAAAAAATCTAAATTATTAATCTTTTAATTATAATTAAAGTCGAAGTTTAAAAATAACAAAATTTACAAAAAACAAAGCAAGAAAAAAAATTAAAACTTAAATTCTTTTAGAGAAGTTTCTTTTTTGTTATTACGATTGCGAAATTTAATATTAAGATTGTTTTCGTTAAATCTTAGATTATCTAAAGTTGTTAATACGACAAAATTACGTACTTTAATTACTAAAATCGCAAAAATCTTTTTAAAAACAATAGCTATCTTTATTTCGACAAACAAGAAAAACAATATAAAAAACTATTTATATGTAAAAGTAAACATAGATTTGCGATATTAAATTAATTATTGTTTAACAATATTGATTAAAGTCTTTTAATTAATCGAATTAATTATGTTAATAAAGAAGCAAGAAAAAAATCTAATTACAATTATGTTAAAATCAATTGTCTACATAATTTATTAAAGAAAGCTAAAATTTCTATTAGAAATAAATCGAATCTTTAATAATTAAATTAAGAGACAAATAATTTAATATTACAAGAAACAAAACAATTTTTTAGCATTTGTAAAACAAAATAAATTAAACTTTAAGTTTAACGTTTGTTTATTTGTTTTTAAAGATTTTTTAAAGCAATACGTTTATAAGAAGAAAGAGCTAATCTTTTTACTTAACGATTTTTAGTAAGTTAATGTTCAACTTTAAGTAATAGATAGTATTAACTTAGCAAAATAAAATTAGTATAAAATAATTGTTTGTTAAAATTAATTTGTTTATTTAATTGTTAACTCGAAGTATTAGATATAATCGCAACTTCAAAACAAATTACAAATAATATTATATTATTAACAAAAAAATAACAATTAATAAAAAGAGTAATTTCTTAATTGTTTGTTCTCTATGTTGCAAATAATAATGCAAATAAATTTAAATTCTTATATAATATATATGCTTTTATAAGACAATTACAAGTATAGATTGTTAACAATATCTTATTTGTTAATTTTTAAAAAGTATAAAAATTAAATATCGAAATGTTACTTTAATTTTAATGTAAACTAAAACGTTTATTAAGAGTCTTAACAATTGCAATCGATTAGTTTTTTTGTTGCACAAAATAATTTGTTTTGCAAAAAGTATTTGCTAAATAATTTTTATAATTAGATTAATATATAATTGCAAAAAGCAATAAAAAAAATAACAAAATAAAAAAATATTAGAAATTAAATTAATAAAGAAGAATTTGCTAAAATAAAAATTGTATTAAACAAATATATTTTATCAATTTAAAGATATGCAAATTGCGCAATTCTAAATCTTTTATTGCAAATTAGAAATTAAAATTAATACAAAAATTAAAATATTTTTTGTCTACGTAACTCTATTAGAAAATAAAGAAACTCTAAAGAATTCTTAAATAAGTACAAGAAACAATATTATTGCAATTTATTAAAACTTAATTTTGTTAAATTTATTTTCAATTAACATATTTTATTGTTTCAAAGTTGCTATTAACTTCTTTTTCACATTTAATATTAAGAATATTATTATAGAACGTGCGCTCTAAAATTCGACAAAAGTAATAAAGAAATTAAGAACATTGTTCGAAGATACAAAGAAATTTAATCGTCTAATAAAGCAAACTCGAAAACGTACAACACATTACGTGAAATTAATATAAAGAAAAATTTAAAAAATAAAAAGTAAAGTATTTAAATTTTATTCGTAAATGCAATTTATAACGCTTAGAAACTTTAAAATATTTAATGTTTATTAATTTAATATTTAAAACAATTTAGATTCTTATTTAATTAATTATAAAAAGAAAACAAGATTTGAGTCTTCGATTGTTTGTTTTAGCAAAAAAGAGAAGATTTTATTATTTTGATTCGAAATTAAAAAGAAACGTTATAAATCAAAATTAAATTAGCAATTTAAATTAAATACTTTAAAGCTAAAAATAACTTCTAAAATTATATGTTTATCTCTTGTTTCGAAGAATTTAATTTAGGCACAACAACAACAACTTACTTTATTATTATTACTTTTTTTTTAAATTAATCTTTTAAATTTATGTTAAAAAAGCTTATTATTATTGTTATTATCTTTAAGAAATAAACAAAATTTACGATAATTAACTTTATCAAGTACTTAGTTTTGATCAAATAATTCTTTTAATCTTAAAAAAAGCTTTATGTAAATTAATTTATTACGTTTTTTACGCAATCGATTTAAGTAATAAGAGAAACAAAGAATCTAACTTAACAATCTTAAAAAGATAAGAGCAATTTTTTTATTTTTTTATTACAACTTTTGTACGAACAAAAACAAAAATTTCTTAATTTAATAATCAAAGAACAATTACTAAAAGAAAGGGAATTGTATGTAGTTAAATAATTAAGTAATATTAAGCTATAAATTTAGAAATGTTTGCTATCAATATTAGCAATTTATCTACAATATATATGCGATCTCTCTTACTTAAATCTTAGAACCTTAGCTATTTAATATATTATTAAATTATATAGTGCGATTTATGCATGTATCGCGATAAGTCTTTGTTGTAATAGTTGTCTACTAACTAGGATTCTATCTCTATCTTGTTACATTATTATAACATAAATTTTGCGTTAATTTGTTTTCAAATTTCTAGATGTACAAGATAATTTAAGATAGTATTTAACAAATAATTATGTTTAAGAATTGTCAAGTTGCAATCTAGTGCTACAAATCAAAGATCGCAATTGTTTGCTTATATCTTGTAACATAATCGATCTATCTTATTTATCTTAACACTTTATTAGAAGTAATAGAATTTTCGTTAATTGTTATAACGATACTTTTGTCGCAATTATATCGATTCCTAGTTCTAGTTTAGATTACAATAGCAAGGATTGTCGCATATTTATTGATCAAGTGTTTAAATAGTTTTGTGTCGATAATTAATTTTTAGATTTTAACTTAAGCATTTGCTTTAATAATAACATTAACAAATTAAGAGCTTACTTATATATTGTTTCGATTCTTTAACAAACTTTTGTATATTATTTGTTAATTTATAGATTTTTAGCAACTTTTAGAAGATTTTTGAGAAATTCGAGAGCAACAATTGTTGTCGCTCAAATATTAACAAAGTTGTTGTAAATATAAACGTAGATTTTCGAAATCGCATATATTGTTGTATTGCATCAAGTCTTTAGATACTTATTATTAATAACTAGATCAAAATCGCATAGTTTAATAAAAATATTAGAAATTCGAAAGTATAATAAAATATTTTTTGACTTAATGTCGCAATAAGTAATCTTTTAATTGTTGTATAAATAACGAAGAGCTTTTAGCGTTTAACAAGAAACTATTTTTGTTTCTTTCGAAATAATTCTGCGTTGTTTATTGGCTTGCTTTAAGTTGCTTTCAATTATATATTTTATTATTAATATATAATTCTAGTTGTCTTCGATAATGTCGATATATTTAACAATATGTTTTTGAATAAATATTAGTCTAAGATTGTAAATAAGATTTAAGAAAACAACTAACATAATTAATTTTTTTTAACAAATTAATTTCGAAAGTAACTTTATTAATCTTTTTTAAGAATTGCTTAGCAACATATATTATTTCGTTCTATTTCTTTAAAGTTTTGCAAATAGTTTTAAATTTATTTGCATCAATTAGATTATACAATAGATAAATTTCTTTGTATTTCTTTTAACAAACAAGAAACTTTGTAATCTTTAGCTTAGATATAATTTGTAATTTTTTTATATTTAAAGAAGTTTCTTAACATAGCAATCGAATTTTTTTTTAATACTTTTGATATAATTGACGTTAAAAATTGTTTTAAACAAGAAAGAAAATGTCGAATTTAAAAGATTTTACATCAATTTTAGTTTGCTCTCTTAAAACAAGTATGCGTTGTTAATTTTGTTTAAAATGCTAATAATTGTTTTTAATTAAAGACGTCTTAATTCTAATATCGAATTGTAAGATGTTGTTTAGTTGTACGTATTTGAAATTTCAATTAAAGTTAAGATAAAAATACTCTCTATTAATGCTATACAAATTATTGAGATCGAAATTGTTTAAAAGAATAACATTATATGTTTGCGTCTTAATTTCAAAGACGAAATCTTGCTAAAATCTTTGCAACTTTAAGTCGAATTTTAGATAAAATTAAATCTTCAAAAAGAAAAAAATATACAATGTATATTTACGACTAATACGATTAATAATCTCTTTGTAAACAAAGATTGTGCTAACAATATTAAAAAAATAAAATAAAACAAAAGAATTAATGTTTAATTTAAAACAAAATGTTTTTAGTGCAATTTAATTAATAAGCTTTACAATAAGTATAATATTTAAATAATTAAATTTTGTTATTTTAAGTTGTTACAAAGATAAGTATAGAATATGTTAAAGAAAAAGAAGATAAAAGATCTATTATTTTTATATATTTAACTACGATTTGCTATAAACTTCGATTAGAAAGTACTTTTGTAGACTTAATAATTACAATAGTAAAACGCAAGACAAACGTTTAACGTTAAAAATATCTTTTAAGAGATTTGCGCAAACAACGATTAAATTAAATATGTTGTATACTTAGTTAACGTTATTTTTGTTTCTATTAAGTTTAATCTTATACTTAATTGTTATTTTCTTGTTAAATTTCTTTTGTAAATTAGTTACTTTTTTAATCTTCAATATATCGACAAAGAAGCGATTCGAGCTTTATTGTAGTCGCTTCGATTTGAACTACGTTAATAAACGTTTATTATAAAATCTCTATTTTTTGAATTAAGAAACACAATAAGACGTTTTATAAAAGCAAAGATTAAAAAGTCTTTTTTGTTAACAAATAATTAAAATAGAGTTGCTTAATTTAGTTATAAAATGCGCAAAATACTTTGCAAAACAACTTGTTATATATTACGAAAATCAAATTATTTTAATAATTGAAAATTTTAACAAATAAGAAAAAAAGAATTACAAATATTAAATATAGCAATCGAAATTTTACAAAGTTAAAAATAAAAAACTAAACAATAAGAATTATAATTAAAAAAATAGATCTTTTATTTTAAAGAAACGCTCTATAGACGTTTACAAAACAATTGAACTCTTTAAGATTAAAACTTGTGTTCGAAACGTAATTAAAGATCTTGCTATATTGTTTGCGAACAACGCGTTGTTAAAAGTTGATCTTAATTATTAATTAAATTGTTACGAATTCTGCAAAACAAATTATAAAAAGAAGAATTACAACAATTTAAAAGCGTTAAAAACACAACTTTCTTGCTATCTTAAAAAGATTAAAGCTAAAATAACAAAAGATTGCATTTAAAGTGTTGTCGAAATTTACGTTATTTTATTTGCGATTAAAGTTTTGTTAAAGACCAAGAAACAAAAAGAGAATTTTATTAACTTAGAATATTAACGTTGCAAAGAGACTATATATAGAATTGCATACAATATTTTTTCAAAAGAAAGTATTTTTAAATGCGTCAAACGTTACGTCTATAGCAAACGCAAAAAACTTGTTATTTTTCTCGCAAATAAAGCTTTGTTGCGTAACAAATATTACAAAGAATACGCAAAAGATCTTAAATATTAATTAAAAAGAAAAAATTACTATATTACTAAATATAGAAAGTTCGAACAAAAGTTTTAAAATTGCTTGAGATTTGTTTAATTCAACAAAGAGAAAATAACGCTTAAAAAGATTATAAATAATACATATTAAAACGCATATTTGCTATTGTATTATTACGAAAATTAAGTTATTTTAAAGATCGAAAATCTTAATAAAAATAAAAAGAATTTCGAATACTAGTTGCAACAAGAAACTTTTTATTAATATAAAACAATTAGACTTAATAAAAAATACAAAAATCGATAAATTAACAATTTTAATTATCGACAAAAAGAAAAACTTAATAAAAAGAATAAATTTAGACTTAATAAATAGTTTTAAAATAATCTAAAAATTACGCTTTTTAAAAAAATATTGTCGAAGCAACAATTCGAAGATTTTTTTTATCTTTTAACAACGTCTCTTAATATCTTAACGTTAAAGACTACAACTACATAGCATTGTCTTGTAAATAATATATATATTACAAATATATATATTACGAGCAAAATAAACGTAATTAAATATAAAAGAGATTCGAACAATATTTAAAAAATTGTTGCAAACACTATAAATATAATCGAGAGCAATAACAAACTACATTGTAAGTGCAAAATTGCGTATTAAATTAAAACAACAATAATTAAGACAACAATTAGATTACTTACTTAATATTAATTTAACAATTAAACAATTTCGAATTTCGAAACTTCGATTATTGAACAATTAGCAAACGCAAGTATATAAGATTTTTTTGCACAATTTATAAATTTCTTGAAAGCAACGTTCTTTTACGTTCGAAATACTTATATAATGTTCAAAACATCAAAGTTGTTCAAAGCAAAAGCGTCAAAGCATTTTAAGCAAACGAAGTATCGATCGAATAGAAATAATATCTATCGTAAAATAAAATCAATTTTATTAATAATAGATTCGATTTTCTCTTGTTTATAGAGCAATAGAATGCGTCGAATTGCAAAGATATAGAATAATTACAATTTAATACTAGAAAAATCGAAAGACAATCTAGGCAAAAATCGATATATTAAAGATTCTATTACAAGAAAGATAAACTAAAGAGCTTAAGACAACATTGAGCATAACGTAATAACAAATAGAATAGCCTAAGATATATGTACTAAACATTTTTTATTTTTGGGATTACTTAATATAGTAATTTTAGCGACGATTAAGAGTTAATTGAATAGTTTATAGTATATCTAGAAAGTCTATCTTAATTTTATATAGTTTGCATTATTATATTTTAGCTCGATTATATTCGCAATCTAATGTTTGACTTGTTTAGTACGTTGATTATGTTAAACAAGTCTTCTACGTTTTTGTTTCTTGTCGCTTCTTATCGCAATTGCAATAATTTGTAAATTTAGCATTAAAATCGCAATAAATTTAGATTATTATAATCTTTAGTAGAGATAAAAGAGCAATTGTATCGAGATTTAAGTAATTTCTAGAAACGTCGATCTATTAATATACATTAATAAGATATTTGATAATTGAATAGCTACGTCTATAATCGATGCTTTAGAAGACGAGATATTGCGCGTAATATACTACGAATTTATAAAAAATTAAGAAGATAAAAGACATAAATAATTGAATTGCGAATTTAAATTATAAAGCAAAGCGAAATTGTAATTTTGTTTGTCAATTAAATATTATTCTTCTTTGAAGTCTTTTAAGTATCGAAATTTATATAATAGATTGTTAAGTTCTAAAAAAGAATTAATCTTTATTGTTTTCGAAACAAAAATACGTATTATATTGTTTATCTCTAATATAAGACAAAAGCGTTCTATAAATGCAATGCTTAGCTTGCCAATATACTTAAGACTTTTGTTGTTTCAATATGTCTATTTTACGTCGCTTTCGAAAGAGATTAATTTCGCAATATTTATTTTCTTATAATGTTTAATCAAGCGATTTAGTTTTTTGTTGTCTAGATTGCTATATAAACTACAATACAAATTGAACGCAAAATTGATATTTAATATTGATCTTTATAGACTTAGGCAAGGGAAAGAGAGATGTATTATCTTTGTTGACAAGAAAGAAAAGAAAATATGCAACTAAAAGATCAAGAAGTAAGACAAATACTATTTATATTATTGTGAAATCTAGATTATACTATCGAAGAGTCTTCTTAATTTTTACTAAATTCTATATTTTATCTATTTTAATCTTAAGACTTGCGTTAATACAATGCGTTATTGATCTTTTAAATATTTTGAAGTCTATTTGATCTCTATTATAATGCGTCGAGATTTAATTGTCTCGCAATATAGTTTTTTGTTAGTAAAAGCGCAATTTGATGCAACACAATACTTATTGTGTAAAGACGTATAAAGTAAAGCTCCTAACTACTAATAATAGACAAATTATTTGCAAACGTGTAATTTGAGACTTCTAACTCTAAAATCGATTTTGTCTTAATAATATTAAACTCGAAAGACGCTTAAACATAACTAGCTAATAGTCGACAAATCAAAGTGCAAACGTATAACGTAAAACTTCTAACTTCGAAATTGATTTCATTTTAATAACGTTGAACTCGAAAAACGCTTAAATATAATTAGCTAATAGTTAACGAATTAAAGTGCAAACATATAATGTAAAACTTTTAAATTTAAAATTGGTTTTGTTTTTATAACGCTTAATTTTGATTAACTAATAATCGACAAATTAAAGTGCAAACGTATAATGTAAGATCTTTAACTTTAGAATCGATCTTGTCTTAATAACGTCGAACTTGAAAGACGTTAATTAATTAACATTTGACAAATTAAAGTATAGACGTATAACATAAAATTTTTAGCTTTAAAATCGATCTTATCTTAATAACGTTAAACTCGAAAGACGTTAATCAATTAATAATTAACAAAATACAAATAACGTTGTTCGAACAAAATCTATTTTAATGCTAAAAGCTTTACGTCTTATATTGCTTGTTAATTTGTTTAATTGAATTAATTTTAACACAATTCTATTAAATTTCTTCGCTATTAGTAAATTAAGTTTGAGCGTTAACGTTACAACACTTCAATTAACGTCAATTAAATAAGACAAAATCTTAAGATAGCTTTCGACTTCGATACTAGATTTTTATATTATATATTATTATTTGATTAAATAAGAGTTGTTTCGACATTAAAATTAGATTGTGTTCGATTGTTTAATTTGTATTCTCTTGTTGCAATTAATAGATTTAGATAGACAAAGAAAAAAAGATGCATGCTTCGACATAGTTAAGATAAAGTTAATAAGAAATTAAACGAGATTAAGAAACAAGCAATCAAATTTTATATAGTTTAATAGATAACAAAAGACTTTCATTGAAGTTGTTTGTACTCGCTTAAAATACTTTAATCGCAACAACTAAAGTAGTCTAGTTTTAAGCGAAGTATTAAGTTCAATAGCAATCCCTATCTTTCGCGAGATAACAACACCTGCACGAAAATTACAAAAAAATAATATATTAAACTATTATTAGTTAAGTATCTATAATATAGAAGAAACGCAAATACAAATTTAAAATAATAATTTTATATAAAATTTGCAGATATTAGAAGACTAATAATTTGTTAATTTTAAAAATAACTTTTGCAAAATTAATTCGAAATTTTTTGTAAAATAAAGTTGTTAGCAAAAAAACAATAAAAAATATCGAATTTAAATATTAATCTTATTAGTTTTTCAGAAAATTACTGATAATTTTATAATTAAATTTTTTTTTAGTAAATATATTATCTATTTATATTACTATTGTTTCTATATAGTATGTATTAATATTCTGCTTTATATATTTAGATAGCAATCTTTTTGCTATTTGTATTAATTGCAAAATTATTAAGTCTTAGAATTTGCAATTGTTAAAACAATTAATACAGAATTTGAAATTTTACTATAGTAAATAGTAATAAAATTAATATTTAAATATCTTTGTTATATTAGAATTTAAAATAGTTAGCAAAAAATTAAGAATTTAAATTATTTTACTTATTGAAGTTATTGTATTTTATTATTTGTATTATTTTATTACATTATTTATTAAATATATTATTTTGCTATATATATCCTTTGTATTCTTTTCTATTAAATATAATAATTAAAAAATATATTTAGATTATATATTTAGATTATCTAGATAATTAGAGTTAAATTATTAACTTAATATTTCTAATTAAAGAATTTAACAATCTTGTTCTATATAATTTTATAGAAAATTGTATAAAAAGAAAATTATTGTATTTTAAAAGAGATTTAAATTTCTATTTTTTTAATTTTTTATACTAATAATATACAATTTACAATATAGTCTTAGATAGCACTATAATGCTATTTTAAACAATATTATAGATTGCGCATTATTATTACAAGAAACTAAATACGCTATTATTGAGCTATTAAGATTTAATTATTTAATTTTATTATATTTAAATATATATTAAAATTAAAGATAATATAATTTTTAAAAAGTTAAAAATATTAATTTAATACAATATTAAGTATCTAATTATTTTAAATATATTATCTATTTGTATTATTGCTAATAATATTTGTTTATTTATAACAATATTATAAATATAAAATCTTTTGTACAATAATCTAGTTATAAATAAATTTTATTTAAAATAATCTCGAACTTTATTTAAAAAGTATTTTTATTTTTATTAATTTGCTAATTATTATTTTGTACTTTGCAATATATATTTTACAATTTAACAATAATTTTTTTTGAATTTGAATCTATAATATAATTATAGTTTTTAATTATTATAATTTGCTTAATTGTTTGCAAACTTATTTAAAATTAATTCTATTAATATATTTTTCGAGCAAAATTAAAAGTTTGTTTAATATTTACTAATAATACTAAACAAAAAAAAAATATCTCTAATTATTTGTATTAACTTAATTCTTAAAATAGTTCGATTTTTTTTTTAATATTTCTATATTAAATATAGACTGACCGTTCGATTCCAATAGTTGGAATCGAATTGCATAAATTATGAAAATACTAACTATATTAGGTTAAAACTTGGCCTAATTAGGTATAACTTTCGGGTCGGGTTATAGATTTTGGGGAAAAACCGACCCGAACGGTTAGTCTAATTAAATATTTATTCTCTATAATATTAGTGCAAAAATATTGATTGTCTTTGTTTTAAATTAAACAAAAATATTAAAATTGTTAAAATAAAAATTTTACAATATTTGTGTTAGATTATAAAAAAAGTTAACTAAAGATTAAATATATTACTATATTATATTATCTTTTTAACAATATTTGCTTTTTGTACTTTTATTTTTAAAACAACAACTAAATTATAATAATATTAAAAATAGATTTTAAATTTTGTCTAATATTTTGTTTTGTAATTTACAAAACTATTATTATTATTATTATTCTATATTTTGTAAGAACTTAATTTCTGCGTAGAATTTAAAATATTAATAAAATTGTATAATATTCTATTAAGTTTTTTTGTTTTCGAATAATATTTAACAAATTTTGTCGAAACTTTTTTACAAACTTCTAGTATAATTTCTTTTAAAAAACAATTATAATTTACTATAATTTTCTTTAAATAATTAAAATAATTAAATACTATATTAAATACTCGAAATTTTAAATAAATATTAGTATTAGTTGTTTGAGAAATTATAAGAATATATTTATAGAAAGAATTTAATATATTGTTAAATAGTTAAATTAATTATTACTTATTTTTGTCTAGTTAAATATATTAAATTTTTTGATTTTTTGAATATTTTATTATTTAAAGATTAATATAGTTATATAGTTAATATATATAACAAAGTATTAGATAGATAGAATTTTAACAAATACAAATATTTTGTATTAGTTTTTAAGATTTTTTATTTTTTTGTTTTTGAAAGACTCTAAAGTAAATTAAATACTAAAACAAATTATTAATAGCAATAATAAAAGCGCAAATCTAAATAAGATTTAGCAAATATATTATTTCTTTATATTATTATATAAACAATTTTTTTATTAATTATAACAGACAAGTTTGTACTTTTTGCAATATTTTGAATTTATTTATTTTCTAATTGAAAAACAATATTGTTGACAATTGTTTCTAATTTAAGAGTTGCAATAAAATTTTAAACTATTAAATTAATAATATAAATTAAATAAGAAATAGAATTTTGTTGTTTGTTCTATTAAGATTTTTGTTAATTTAAGATTCTATTAAATTTGTTTTTAAAAGTATTGTTATTACTTGTATTATTAGTAACAATTTCAAGAAATTTGTTCTTAATTTTAAAGAATTTTAATATCTTTATAAACTCTAATATTAATTGTTGATCTATATATTCGATATTAAGAGAAGTAAATCTAATAAGATATTTGCAATATTAAAATATAATATCAATTTAATATATTAATACTTTAAAATAGACAATTTTTTAAAAACTAAATTATATATTTAAAGTAATAGAAATATATTAAGACTTTTTTAAATTTAATTTAATTTTGCTATATATTTAATTAAAATTTGTAAAAATTAATTTTAATAGTTTAATATAATCTAGAAGTACTAGATTTGATCGAAATATTTTTAATAATTTTCGAAAATTCAAATTATTAATAGTTCGAAAGAGTAGATTCAAATTAATAAATATTTTGTATAATTAATTTTCTTAATTATCTTAACTGAAAAATAACAAATTAATATAGTTTTTTTTCTATTAATATATTAGTTTTGTATTATTTATTTGTATTATTAACAATAATTTACGCAAATAAAAACTAGATCGATAACTAATTATAATTAAGATTTTTTTTGTTTTAAATAAAATGCAGATTAAAGATATTTTTTTATATTTAATATATTTAAATAATTGTATACAATAGAATAATTTAATATCTTTTAACAACTTGTGCAATTTGCAAACAATTTTTGACAAACTATTAATAGTTGAGACTATTTAAATATATTTGTTTTAAAGCTTAGATTGTGCTTCAATATTAATTTTTTAATTTAATATAAATAAACAAGTCTATTTTAAGTTTTATACAAGATACTTTTATTAACTATAATATATAATAATTATTTTTTAAATTAAATTTTAGTATTTGTATTTTATTTAATATATTTGTTTTTGTCTTTTAATTTAAGTAATAAAAAATTACTTAAAATCTTATTTAATATTTTTTGAAATTTTCTTTTTCTAGTATTAAATATATAATTAAAATTTTAATTAAATTAACTTGCAAATTAATTAAAATATAAAATACTAAATAGCAAATTGCGAAAAATAGATTTACTAAAATTATCTTCGAATAAAGACAACTATTAACTAGAAATTTTAAAAAAATCAAATATTTTGCAATCGAAAATAGTATAAACAATATTTCTAAATAGTTTAAAGAAAAAATTTCTAAAGTAGAACAATAATACAAAAAAGTAATACAAATATAAGATAAATTAAACAAGATTTTATACTAACAAGTAATTATAATCTAATAATATAGCAAATTGTAATCTTAATAATATATTATAATTACACAGATCTTAAAATAGTAACTCTTAATATAATAATATAATTTTCGATTTCTTAACAATTTGATTTAATTTCTAATATTGAAATCGAATATTAATTTAAATCGAATTAAGTTAATTTTAAAAAAGTAGAAATCGACTTAAATTTCGAATCGATTTCTAATATTAAAATTGTCGAATCGGATTAATTTCAATAGTTAGAATCGAAATCCGATCTAACAATTAGTCTAATTTATAATAAAAATAAAAATATATTCTATTAAGATAAATAATAAAACAAAGATTAATATATTGGAGAAAACTTTTTTTTATTGTTTTATTGATTAATTTAGCAAAATTTCTTTAATATTAAAAGATAACAACAAAGATATACAATTTAATATTATATCTTATCTTGCGTATTTAGACTGATCGCGTCGGATCGGGTTATCGAGTTCGGATCGAATACTCGACTCGAATTGGATCGACTCGATTTCAAAAGTTGAAATCGAATTGTCAATTCGATTTCTAATATTAGAATCGACAATTTGATTCGATTTCTAGAGTTGAAATCAAAATCCGATTCGAAAAAATCGATTCGAATCGCTAAGATTACTATTTTTACAGTTGGAACCGAATTGCATAAATTATGAAAATACTAACTATATTAGGTTAAAACTTGGCCTAATTAGGTATAACTTTCGGGTCGGATTATAGATTTTGGGGAAAAACCGACCCCGAACGGTCAGTCTATTGCTAGACTTACCGCGCGGAACCGAATTTATCACGTGATTGTGCCAAGATTCGGGTTTCGGTTCCAACTATTGGAACCGACCGGAGAAAAACTACTATATATAGTATACTAGTATACTATACATAGTAACGTTTATTAATAGCTCGGTTTTCGGTTCCGACTTTTGGAACCGACCCGACCCGAACGGTCAGTCTACAAATTGCATGATTATACTAAAGACTTCAAATACTATCTAATCAAAATGCTAATTGAATAGATAAAAGAGGTTTTAATTCAATTGCGCGAAAAACTATAATTTGTGTGATGGTCTCACCAAAACCTTGGCACCTTCCTGGCTGCGGCATAGAAACCTGCTTGGCACGATAATACTATTAATGACGTCACAGCACTTTATGGCGTACAAGTGAAGCGTGATATTGATGATGATCCAACGATCTAAGTGTGGAATGACCTTCCAACAAGAACGAATACCTCGCCCGCTGCTCTCTTCAACTCTTCCTGGTCTTGCGATGGTTTCGCCAAAACCCAGAGTTGCCTTCGCGGGCCTCGGAGCGATGGGCTTCGGCATGGCTTCTCATCTCTTGAGATCAGGTTTTCCTGTGACAGCTTTCGACGTCTATCCTCCTGCGATGCACCGATTGGCAGCTGGTGGTGCCAGTACTTCACAGTCCCCACGTGAAATGGCCAAGGACATTGAATTCCTGGTGTGCATGGTAGCGAATTCGTTGCAAGCAACGCCGCTTCTATTCGACGCAGAGACTGGAGCGGTCCAATCATTGCCGCTTAATGGAACGATCCTGATGTGCTCCACAGTTGCTCCTGCTTACATTGACGAGGTCAGCCAGAGCCTGGATCAGATGGGGAGATCAGACGTGCGCTTGATCGATTGTCCTGTATCAGGTGGTGCGTAAGTGTACTTTTGTTGGGTATGCACATTTTCCTATGAATGAACGTGCGGCTTCAAGGTTCGAGGCTTTGAAGACTCTTCTCCAGTGCTTAGCTCTTCTCTGCCATAATCGTTAATCTATATAATCCCGCAGAGGCCGGGCAGCAGATGGCTCACTCTCAATTTTCTCTTCCGGAGATGAAGCTCATCTCGCCAACGCTCGTTCAATACTCGAATGTATGAGTGGTAAGCTCTACGCAGTCTCAGGAGGTCTTGGTGGTGGCTCTAAAACAAAGTTGATTCATCAGATATTTGCTGGCGTCAATATCGCCATGGCTTCGGAGGCCATGGGCCTGGTTGCAACAGCAGGTTTGAATACTCGAAAAGCCTTTGACGAATTAAGAGGAAGTGAAGGCGATAGCTGGATGTTTGGCAATCGCGTGCCACATATGCTTGACCCTGGCCTACCGCCTTATTCTGCGATTACTATCATTGCTAAAGATGTGGTATGGCTGAACGAAACTCATTTATCCTGGAAGATTCAACTCACACTTGTGGGGACTAGGGAATCATCACAAGCACAAGTCGGGATACTGGTTTTCCACTTCCACTCGTATCCACTGCTGAACAGCTGTACATGGGTTGTATATCGGCAGGGTGGGGAAAGGAGGATGACTGTGTCCTGGTGCGATTGTACTTGCCTGGCCGTCACAACCTAGTCGCCCAGCTGGCAAAGCCATCAGACAGTCGTGAGCTGTCTGCGCTGTCGGTCAACGACATCAAAGATCTCATGGTAGGCGTGCATCTAGCGGGAATGACAGAGGCGATGTCATTCTGTGACCACTTGGGGATTGACTCGGACCTAATGTTCGATGTGGTTAGCAACGCTGCTGGATCGAGTTCAGTATTTCTCAGAGCGTTCTCAGACATGCAAGGAGCGAGATGGAGTCTAAAAGCAATTGCTGGTATCGAGGATATTTGCAAAAGACTGGTATGTCCCTCACGCTGGTGACTGTACCATACGCTTACCTGATGTGGGTAGACGAATGCAATTGATAAGACTTTTCATCTGCGATACCCTTTGTTTCTATCATCGGCTGCTCTTCAGGAGTTCAATCGTCAACTACAGTAAAACAACTTGTACTTGAGGAAACTTCAGGCTGAAGCGGCTGGCCCGATCTGAGGCATACTCCGTATATGATCGTCGAGACATTCGTCTCTTGAGACTACGCCATTGGGAAAGGACATAATTAAGATGTACCTTACCTGTTCTACTTCGCTGATGACCTTAGACTATATATATGACAACAGTAGTCAAGTTCAAAGACCCGCTATATCTTTTGGCCTGTAGGTATCCCATGGGCCGGCATGGTGCACTCAAGTGATCTTTGAGTCAATTTCAGTATCCGGTTCGTCCCATCAGACCTTATAGTTCCTACCAATGAATAATTGGAATGCTTTAAAGGTTTGCCTTCTTGATTATGGGACTTTACTGGTGGAACAGTCTTCGGCACTCCGCTAGGATATTTTCTTACCAGAATGCCCAGAAGCACTGCAATATCATATGCCGGTGCATGGGATAGCAGCCTGGCCGTACTTTGTTCTTGCGGTGGTTGAAAAAACGACCAGACACGCGCACGGAAATGACAGTAATCCAGCTTCGCTCAATACCGTTCATCTTCCCTCTGTGTCATTTGACCTCGTGCTAGCCGCTTTCCGTCCGCCGAGACCGTTGTAACCGTTTCTGCTCACCACGTCTGCTCTACAGCAGATACTCGACAGTCGCTGTGACTCCAATTCCCATCTTTGCCTACTTGATCGACGGAAATCCCACATCTAAGAAGCAGCCATGAGCAAGTAGAGTGGGTGTCAGCCACAGATCCTTCGAAGAGGAATTTTTCACAAGCTGTACTCGGTATGCGTCTCAGGACGTTGCAGCTAGCATACGTATTTGCTGCTTCCCTCTTTACCGCCTTGGCTCAAGTGAACTTGAAGCGACAATTCCTTCGCAATGAATTAGAAACGCTCCTGAAAGAGGATGGCCCGAACCGTACCGATGCCGTGCCAGTGTTGTTTTATACATAGATTATGTTCAAGGGTGCCAACTACTGGATGCATCGGTTCTTACTTATGATATAGATTGACTTTCTCCGACGTGCAAATGAACACTACTTCTTGTTGATATACTCGAGTTAGCGGTCCATGCCTTTGAACCATTAAAGACACTACCTTATACCAAAGGCTACCTGCTCTAGGGTTTCTGCGCATACGGCAGCGTACCAAGCTTCTCCGTCAGGAACTTCTCGCTCAAGCACCAAAGGTTTTCTCCCAGCGCCACGTCCTTTGCCATGTTCGAAGGCTCCGTGACTTTACGGTCCGGAACGATCTGTGGGGTATAATTAGCACATCGTCTTTCTCATCACAACATCCGAAACATACATATTGTCCTCGGATACCCTCCTTGACCACGTCTTCGCTTGTTGCAGCAAAGAGAGCCGAGCGACAACCTTCGTCCACCGGATCTTTCAAAAAGGGTTGAATAGCATTGACGCCAATTTCCCCCATCGTTCCATACGCATCAATAGCTTGCTGCTGCTGATCCGTCTTTACGCCACCAGGGTGAGTAGCGTTGATCCATGGCCCCATGCCTCTGGTGGTCTGAAAACCAGGTTCATTGTTTTCCATACGCTGTACAAGAGCACGGACCGTAAGAATTTGAGCAAGCTTGGTGCGGTTGTAGAGGTTCATCGGACCAATGTCAGTGTTGATCTCTTGCACTGCGGTGAATTCGGCTGAGGAAGGGCATCCCCGATGTAAGTCAGATGACTGAAGGACCGACCGGGAGCCTGATGTGCGCTGTAGCACGGGGAGGAGCATACGAAGGAGGTGGAACTGCGAGAGGTGGTTGACCTGAAAATGCGAATCTGCAATTCAAAACAGATCGGGGACATGAGCCGGGCCAAGAGCATGGAAAGAGATTTCGTTCCTTACCTAGCCCGTCGACCGTCTCATTATATTTGCCTACGCCTTCGCCTACGTTGCACACGAGCTACACTTAGGCTTAGTAAGTAGGCCACACCATGTCACGCATGCCAGCTTACGGCATCGATCTGCTGCTCGTTTGCTAATGTTTTCGCAACCTCATCCGTTCGCTTCAAGTCCTTTAGATCGAGCTGAATCCACTCGACTCGGCTCGCGTCGCCATAACTCCTCCATGGCTTCTTTTGCGTGCTCCTCTTTCTGGGAAAGCAAGATGATCCTGGCAGCATTGTGTTGCAGGATATGCGCTGTAATTCCAAAGCCTATGCCAGCTGTGCCACCCGTGATAATAAAGACCAACGGATAATTCCGAGACCTTTATTAGGCGCTTCGAACCTCCATTGAGTCGAGATGAACTACCTTGCGACTCAAATTTGGGATATCCTTGACGGGATCATATTTGTTGCCTGTCATTAGGTGTGCCATTTCTAATAGTCTCCCGAACGCAATCTCATAAACGACAGTTCAATTGTTTCAATTGAGAGATTTGAATGCTCCACCACAAAGTATAAGTGACTTGCCCAAGTCACTCCAAAGCCATGACGGTCTAATGACGTCATGGCGCACATGTACAGCGTGGAAGTGAATTGACCTGAGAAGGGTAACACATAAGCAAACCAACTGCTATCGTATGCAGTGGTAAGGACTTGTGAAGAAAACAGTTCCCTAGCTTTCCTCGAGCAACGTATTTGGGATTCTATGGTGGGCTGGACGACCAATAGATGCCTCCTTCTGGACAGACAAATTGTCAATGCACTCATCTTACTCCATGGCACACCGAACTAAGTTTTCGATAAGGCATGAGTAATTCATTAAAGTCGATAAGCTCCGGATGCACCATGCCATCCTAGGATTTGGCAAGGAAATCTGATAAGTAGTCGAGAAATGGCAATTGCCTTATTGGTCTAGCACGGTTCCCTGCCTTCCCGAGAAAGTACGAGAGGAGAGTGCCACTGTCCCTGTTCCTATACAAGAGTCAATTTCCACGGTCCGTGACCTCATACTGATATTGCAAGTGGATTGGCTTCGCTTCCAGCCAGTTCTGTAGCCTCAACGATTGGTCCAACAAGAGTTTGGTAGCGGATGTCTGAAGTAGAAAATCACTGCTCAAGTCAAAGAAATATGCCACACCTCTTTTTGATTAAAGCGTACATCGAAGCTGGGACATAAAGTATGCTTCGAAGAAAACATTTCCAGAAGCAGAGACCCGTTACGTTAACCCTAGTCTGCATTGGTCATGTAATGAGTGGGGCCCGCAATCCCCACAAAGCCTATAGTACCGTACATGTATTCAAGCTCTGTCCGTGTAGGAAAGGTTCAATGTGCGTTACACCGAAGCTGAAACCACACGCATCGCTGGCGCCCTTACAAGGAGCGGCTTCCAGGGTCGCAGGGCCGTGACAAATTGTTGCACGAAAGCGCGGCCAAGCGCCGCGTTGGGGAAATTGATCAAGTAGGCCAAGGGAGGGGCTAGAATCAACCCCATCACGCACGGAAGGTCAAGTGAAGGAGTTCAACAGACATGGAAAAACGCTCGATGTGGAGTAAGGTAAGGCAGAGCACAGAAACAGAAACGGTCGAAGGAGTACTCCGAACTAGCTGAGTCTGCTAGTCAGTCCCGACGCCACAGTGTGGCTGATGCGACTTACAAGAGGGCGGACGAGCCTTGTCACCTCGAGGAGCACAGAAGAAGTGACGGGCGAGCATCAGATCAATCGCTGTGTGCCGCATGGGAAGACCTTGGTGGTTCATTTCCACTTCTTCTCTTTGACTTGATTTTGCGCAAGTGAAGGGAAAGTATCTTTCAGGTGGGCCAAGGGTTAGAGTGCAACAACTTGATTTCATGCTCGATCAAAGCTTGATCTCTCTAGCGGCCCACTGGATCTAGAGTAGTGGATTGTGGCGGCGGCATGGCTGTGGGTTGCTATCAAGCAACAGGAAGTAAATACGGGCAGAGCGACGGCATGGAATGTAGAGGGCATCCCACAGTATGAAAGGGAAGAGCCGTGACCAATAAGCTAGTGGTGATTGTCTGCATCGAGACTGGCATTCATTTCCAGATGATTGCAGCAATTTCGCATGCGCGGATCGCTGCCTCCTATCTTAGATCTCTCTTGCGCTAGGCCCGATTCTGCCTAGCTAATGAAGAGCGCGAATTCCTCAATGAAACCTTGGTTTTGGGCGCGCGCGGAAGATCGTCATCCGCAGTCAAATCCTGCTGGCCTCGACTTCGTTATTCTGTGTTCTGCCTCAACTCTTCCCTCATTCTTTCCTCGCCCGCATCGAGCAACACAAGAGCGTAAACACGAGCCCTGAGATCGCGATCCCTACGCCACTGCCATGGCCTATCCTCCCGCAGGTATCGTGGCTCGCCAGTCCCAAGGCTCCTCCACCAAGGGCTCCAACAACACTCCTTCTCTCTCCCAGCTATACGCCACTTTGCTGCCCGTAATTATCGTTGCTGCCATCATCACAACCGCCTTCCTCATTCTTCGCCGGGTATTGAGACGGAATTATGCGCCCAGGACCTTTCTCGGATCGCTTCGGCCGCAGTGAGTGCCCTCATCTGAGAAGCCAGCGGCCTCTGGTCGATACTGATACATATGTGGAACAGAGAACGCTCGCCAGACTTACCGACCGGGCTTTTCAATTGGATTGGGAAATTCTACTCAATCCCGGACACCTACGTCTTGAACCACCAGTCCCTCGATGGCTACCTGCTGTTACGATTCCTGAAGATCGCCTCTGCAATATGTCTCATCGGCTGCTTCATTACGTGGCCTGTCTTGTGGCCAGTGACCATCACTGGCGGCGCGGGACAGACCGAGTTGAACAAATTGACCTTCGGTAATGTCGTTGACAAAAATCGCTATTACGCTCATACCTTTGTCGCGTGGATCTTCTGCAGTGAGCGGGTTATGTACAAGCTCCTGCCGTTGTAAAAGCTTATGTAGTCTGCAGGTTTTGTGATGTACATGGTAGCTCGCGAAAGCATCTACTACATCAATCTGCGTCAAGCGTACCTACTTTCGCCCTTGTATGCTAGCCGGATGTCGTCCAGGACCGTCCTGTTCACCTCCGTACCAGCGGAATTCCAAGATGAGGCCAAAGTACGCCGCATGTATGGCAACAAGATTAAGAACCTTTGGATGGCCAATGATTGCAAGGATATAGAGGACGTCGTTAAAGAGCGCGACAAGATTGCAATGAAACTCGAAGCAGCAGAAACCAAGCTGGTCAAACTTTCGAGTGCCGCCCGCCTGAAGGTCGCCAAAAAGGGGACATCGAACGGTCAGGATCACATTCGCGATGGCGATGGTGAGTCGGGATCCGCCGCTGCTCGCTGGATCAAGCCCAGTCAAAGGCCCACGCATCGTCTAAAGCCAATTATTGGAAAAAAGGTCGATACGATTAATTGGTGCAGATCCGAACTCGAGCGGCTGATCCCAAAGGTGGAATCGTTACAAGCGAAGCACCGCGCTGGCGAGGGCATATTTCTCCCCGCAGTCTTCATTGAATTTTACACCCAAGCCGAAGCACAATCAGCATATCAGAGCTTGGCTCATCATCAGCCATTGCACATGTCGCCGCGCTTCATTGGCATCAATCCCGAGGAGGTCATTTGGAAGAACCTGAAAATCAAGTGGGCTTCTCGGGTGGTCCGGAACATCGCGACAACCGCCTTTGTGGTCGTTCTTGTCGTTTTCTGGGCCATACCCGTCGCCTTCGTAGGATCACTCTCTAATATCAAGAGTCTTGTTACGATCGCGCCGTTTTTGTCGTTCATTAACAAGATCCCCGGTCCTGTGCTCGGACTGGTCCAGGGTCTCCTACCAGCCATCCTGCTTGCTGTTCTCATGGCGTTGCTGCCAATAATCTTGAGACTCATGGCCAAGCTTAGCGGCTGCCCATCTACACCGGCTGTGGAACTACGGACTCAGAACTCCTACTTCTTCTTCCAGGTTATCCAGGTATTTCTGGTCACAACAGCTAGTTCGTCAGCAGCAGCGGCTGGTGGACAAATCGCCAAGAACCCTGCCATGGTCACAAGCCTGCTCGCTGAGGATCTTCCAAAGGCTTCCAATTTCTACGTTTCCTACTTCATCCTCCAAGGGTTGACCATTAGTTCAGCCGCTGTACTTCAGTTGGTCGGGGTCATCCTGTTCATGGTCCTGGGTAAGTTCCTAGACAGTACCCCTCGAAAGATCTATAAGAGGTGGAGCACCCTTTCTGGACTGGGATGGGGTACTGTCTTTCCTATCTATACCAACTTGCTGGTCATTGGTAAGCCGTTGCTGCTGCTATTCCAGGCATGTCTCCCGTAGGCTAACAAGTCCCTAGCTATTACATACTCCATCATCGCGCCGCTCGTCCTCGGTTTCGCTACAATCGGGTTGTACCTGATCTATCTGGCCTATCGATATAACCTTTTGTTTGTCTTTGACTGCAAAACCGACACTAAGGGCTTGGTATACCCCCGCGCTTTGCAGCAAACAACTACTGGAGTGTACCTGTCCTTGATTTGTCTCATCGGGCTCTTCGGTATCAAGGCGGCGGTTGGACCCTTGATCCTGACCGTCGTCTTCCTCATCTTCATTGCCTTGTTTCACATCTCCCTCAACTCGGCCATTGACCCTCTCCTCAAGTACCTGCCAAGGTCGTTAGAGGCTGAAGAGGAGTCCCTGCTTGCCCTCGAGGATGGCAATTCTAATGGCAATCACATGGCCAATGAGAAGGGCACGCACGTCGCAGCACAAGGTCTACGAAACAACGAGACGAGCAATGGGAAAGACTTGCCAGCTCCACCCCTCAAGAAGCCAAACTTCATCGTCAAATGGCTGTTCCCCCACAAATACACGGACTACCACACTCTCCGCCGCCTCGTGCCTCGAGGATTCGCTGACATCGTGTACGATCCCATTACGGAGCGCGATGCTTACTACCATCCTGCCATCGCCTCGCAGACACCTATCCTCTGGATCCCTCGCGACCAGATGGGGGTCAGCAAGCAAGAGTGCAGGCACAGTAGCAAGATCATCCCAATGACGGATGAGGGGGCACATTTCAACGAGAAGAACAAGCTGATCTGGGACCAGGAGTCCGGACGTCCACCGATCTACCAAGAGAAGATTTATTACTAGAGTTTCATTTTCTTCGGGACCCTTGTTAGGTTGACATGATACCCCCCTTGGAGTACGTGTGTGGCGGATCTCACTCGTTGTCTGAGCTATTCCTTGGTTTTCCCTTCTGCTTGGCGTACGCTAGTAATAACGGCCTCGATTTTCTTTAAGCGGTTTAGCTCTCATAGCATTTAATTGGACTACAGCATTCCTACTCCGGATAGCAAAACTGAGCTCAGGAATGACAAGATGTGAGAAAATGCTAATACAGGCCAGCCTTCGTCGAACACAATCTTCTACAAAATTGATGCACTGTTCCGCTGCGGCGACCGTTACTTTTTTTGACGCATCTTCCGGAAAACTACACAACCTTGATCGGTGCATAATTAACTGCAAAATTTCTGCTCTCAATCGTGGACAAAAGTAGCAACTTCATCCATCATCCTGTGATGGTTTAACGCATATTTATAACAAGATACCGTAGACCCGGCGTCTATATACATGTATTGTAGATTGTAATCGTCTGATGGCTATGCTACTTGCTCCATGGATCTGCATTATATACTTCTCCTTCACTGCAAGTTCACCTTCGTAGCATTCCCCGTCATCTTCGCTCGAAACAGCACAAAAGGCTTGACCCTCCGATCGGTTCCAGGATAGAAGCCCGGACTCCGCCACAGCTGGTTCGCCGTGAAATATACGTAGCCATCCGTGGCCACACTCAACGTATCCACCCATCCCATCCTCGGATCTCTCACGAAAACACTGAGAGTGTTGTTTGCTGGGTTGAAGAGCTCGATGCTGTTATCTTCTAGGTTGCCGGCGTAAATCAAGCCATTGCTATCTGTTTCCAGGCCGTCCGAGACGCCTTTCTGCAGGTGGTTGAAGACGGATGCTTGCGCCATGACCTCGCTGGTGATGCTTCTGTCGCGCAGGCGGGCGGTCGGTACGGAGTAGAGATAGCGGCCGCCGACAGCGGACCAGAAGAGGGTTTCGCCATCGGCAGATAGTGCGATGCCGTCCGCACCGAATTTGACGGTTGTGAAGGGCTGGCCCACACCGGGCAGGCTGTAGACGACTTCGCCCCAGATTATGGCCACGAAGCCGAATTCAGGGTGGACTTGGGGAATGCCGTCAAGATGGCGCCAGGACTCGCCGGTGCCGAGATCGACTGTTATGATGCCGTTGCGGCCCTCCGGAGAGGAGTCGGTGATATAGGCTATGCCATGGCCGGAGGCGGTGACATTGGGGCGTAGATCGAAGCGGATGTCGTTGATGTACTGATCGCATTGTCAGCTAGACCCTAATTTATGGAGTTTGGCAAACTCACAGAGTCAGCGAAGGCTACGTTCGGAGGAAATACGATGGTCGTGAAGATGCTATTGTTCTGAAGGTTGATGCCAATAAGCTTCGATCCTCCGACGCTCGCTGGGACATTGGTTCCGTTCTTCATGGCTGCGCGCCCTGTGTCGAGGATCCATAGTCGATCTTTGGGATCAATGACCACGCTTTGGACGCCGATGAAGTAGTTCTCATAATTTGCGCCTGTCGCGGGGGTCGTCGTGTAATTGATCGCACCACCCGGAGGGCTGTTGATTTCTAGACTCGGATACGGTGTTTCCGTGTTATTCGAAGTCAACTCTGCGACGGTGTATGCGATATTGTTCGCATCCAGAGAGCGAGCGTAGTTCGAGAACTTGCGGCCGGTGGAGGAGACAGCAATGCCTGAACAAGATCAGAGGCGTCCAATCAAAGCTACGGAAAGGGCGCTCGCTACTTCATACCCTGTGGAAACTCATCGTAGTAAAGATGGACGATTTCAATGGGGGGGCCACCCTGACAAGGATCTGTTTCGGAGTCAGCATTCCTCCTTTCAGTCAATGCAATGAGCAGAGGTGCATGCTTTGGGAGCGGATACAGCTCAGATATGTTTCACGCTTCTTGGAACGCTCAGAAAGGGGTAATTGATGCTCCAAAAGTTACTTACCGCGAGCCAATTGCTGCGAGATGGTCAAGCTAGCAAAGCCTGTGGCCGCCGCCAATAGAGCAATGTTCGAAAGCATTGTTCGCTATTCCCCTCGAGTACGGATTCATGGGCAGTGCCGTCGAAAGCAAAAGCTCATTGAGCAGCATCCATTCTGAGAGCGGGCACGAACCCGTAGTGACTGGCAGCAACGTCATGACTGGAAGGACCGGGACAATGGAAATCGACGTTCATTCCGACTTCGGCAGATGAAGCTTTGCGGGGGAGCTGCGAGCTTGCTGTTAGACTGGCCCAAGCGGAGCATGGCGGGCACCAGGGTGAACAAAGCCACACGGTGATGGCCTCTAAGGTAAGTACGAAGTAGCAATAATACTGCTGTCGCTAGCAGCTAGGAGGACTTGTAAGAGGGCACAGCACACAAGGAACTCTTTGACCATGCAGTTCGACCGGGCTCAAGGATCTTTAGTCGAATACGGCAGTCTGCTACGGAGTATCCGTATTTCAACTTCCCTGATACTTCCTGACGTGGGACTTTGACTTCGCAATGACGTCATGTTTGTGCAATTCATGCACGCGTCGCCTAGCGCTTCAGGACGCGTCTACTGCACGTCTGCTGAGGCCATAACAAAAGTAGCTCGGGATGTCACTATGTGTATACTTGCTTTGCAGAAGTTCACTACTAATGACACGACGCGCACATGCGTACCAAATCTGCTCCCATGTCGCATCCATCGCGATGGGCCTGTAGATGCTACTCCCAGGTATTGGAGCCCAGAGATCGATAAAGGTACTTTCCCTCAAGCTAGCACGAGTTCCTCTTGTTCTGCCTAGAGCAAAAGCAGCTGACGAGTGCCTTCAAACCTCCTAGATAGTCAACCTGAAGCGTACTTTCGGGGTCGGAAGCTAAAGGGCAGGGAGGTTAAGATTCCAGAAGGATACAGGGGTGTTGTCGTCAAAGGAGAAGCCCTCTCACAGCAAGAGGCAAAGCAACGGGGGCGGACGGCAGACGTTAGAGGGGAAGTAGGAACATTCGAGCAGGAGATGAAGCTTCTCGAAGAGGTTGGGGAGTATGACCAGTTGGTGGTCTGGGGTCATGAGACAATAGCTGAGGACGATGATGTTTTCGTCAAAGGTGTGGATGAGTGGACGAGCTTCGCAAGATCGGTAAGCAATTACCGTTGCTGTAGACGAATCGTGCGGCGAGAGGAAGTTAATGGTCGATCCAGATACATTGTTGCGAAGAGCCTTCGAAGGAAGACGCCTAGGCCGATTGACGATGTCACCGGATCTGTTTCCGACTTCTACCTTGTCGTCTTCTCCATTTGCTCCCAACAGGAGTGGAGCAAGGATAGAATAGATATTCAGACCGTGTTAGTCCGCGTTGAGGGTTTTTCTTTTCCTCCTGGTCGGTTTTCCTGTGGTACCGTCGGTCTCGATCCCAGATTTTATGTGCGTCTGCTGTCGATTCCATGCTTTCTGTTCCTCGATAAACCGCCTTTTCTTCTCTACATAGCCTTCATAGACCTTACATCTTTCCCATACCTCTCTAAATACGCGACTTGCCTCTTCTTTCTCAGCTTTGCCCTCATGCTCTACTTTGGCTTTCTCTTTACCCTCAGCATCATACTTTCTTCCGCCCTTGTGGTTCGCATACCGCTTCGCTCGAGTCATACCCATCTGGATGAACTTGCGGGTCATATCCTATTGTCATTGGCGCGTCAGGTCTCCTTCTGCGGCGTGACCAGATCAAATCACGTCTAAATGATTCAAATTTCCCAAATATGCCATGAAGCCCTCAAAGCCACTGACGGGACGGAATAAGTTCAGAAGTATTGCTTACCATGCCCACGAAATCATCCTTAGTGTCGTACTCCAGGAATTTTCCCCAAAGCACAGAGGAAGACTCTCGTGCAATGGCAACGGTTCGAAAGCGCCAGTGCGGTAGTAGACTTGACTTATAGGGCTCGAAAGTCAAGACCCCTTGTTCCCCGCGACCGATGTGGTACGACATGCGGAGTGGTTTGGTCGTAGATGTAGACATCGCTACAGGACCTTGAACGTACTAAGCAATCCGATGTGCTTGCGACCATATGTGAAAATTCAATATCCATTGTAACGACTAGATGCAAGCCTCCAAACCACCTGCGTGTATAGGATGATGGACCAGTATCTCATTTCAAGCACACTAGTATTCGCCCCGATTGTCCTCCGGCTGGAAAGACGATGATGACGTCAATGCCTACCGAGGTCCAATGGTTGCGGTTGGAGCACCTCCGAGCCCCGTAATTCTCATTGACCTCTACGCTACAAAGCCTACCTACAATCTCATTTCGCCTTCAAAACATGTCGTTCCTCACGCGAAAAGTACTTCGCTCTACGCCTCGCGTATCGGGCCAATTTAAGACTATATTCGCCGGGGCTCGACCATTCCATGCATCATGCATACGCGCGGCATTGAGCGAATCCGACCTTTCCAGGCGTAAGTCTATCCTTCGTACATTAGGGATTTCTCGAATGATTGCGCCGCACCAACAGAGCGAGAGCTATTGTTTGTATCGCAAGGGTCCGCAGGAACGTGCTAAAATGATATCATCTAAAGCAGAGGAGGACAGGGCTGCCGACATTGATCACCACAAACATGATCAATTAGAAAAGCAGAAGGAAGGCAAGGGGCATTGGAAAGGAGAGCTAGGAAGCAACAGCGAGAGCGCGGTATGGATCATCACCAAGAGCTCCGCCAAGAACTTTGGACTAACTATGACGCCTTCACTACGAAATAGATCAAGGCAGACAGGCACGATATAGGCGATGCAAAGAAGGACATTGATTCGATGCAAAAAGACACGAGCAAGACCATGGAGGAAGATCACGAACATGCCAAAAAGTAACGGCAATCCAGAATTACAGCTTGCAAAGATTGCGGTTGTGAGACGGATGTAGTATAGTGACAGTGTTGGCTCAATTACTAAATTAGTAATTACTAAGTAATACTTAGTAATACTATATAGTAATACTACTTTACTATTACTTTACTATTACTATTAACTTTGAAATTTTGTTAC